>JACKQG010001785.1_pt1 | contig 29143 bp, 27 predicted proteins | sample 8237621 | NCBI WGS metagenome assembly JACKQG01 (sample SAMN15677084, study PRJNA649215) | marine metagenome | biome: marine; feature: Black Sea; material: saline water; isolation source: suspended particulate matter (SPM) from the Black Sea western gyre | collected 2013-06-09/2013-06-10 | depth... | reverse complement strand
TGGAACACCAGTTATCGCTACCCGAGTTGGCTTTGTCAATGACTACATAAAAGACGGTGAAAATGGTCTATTCTTCAAAAAAAGCGATCCATTTGATTTATCAAAAAAATTGAAAATTCTTATTGAAGACTCTAAACTTAGAGAACAATTCGGACAAAGAGGTAGACACGCAATTCTTGAAGAATTCAGCTGGGACATAACCGCAAAAAGAATCGGAGAAGCCATAGAAAAAGTTTCTAATAAATAATTATATCTTTAAGCTGGTAACCTTGCTCATCCCATGTTGATTCATACTTACGCCAAACAAATTCTCAGCAGCAGTAATTAAACCATCATTATGACTTATAATTACATACTGTGCGTTTGATGAATAATCATGAATTAGCTCTGCTAGCTTTTCAGAGTTTTTCTTATCAAGAGCCGCGTCCACTTCATCAAGTATATAAAAAGAAGCAGGATCATGTTCTTGAACTGCAAAGATAAATGATAGTGCAGTCATAGTTTTCTCTCCACCGCTTAGACTTCTTATATCCATGAATTTTTTACCTGTGATTCTAACTTTGATTTCGACTCCACCCATGAAAGGATCATTTTCATCTTCTAACTTCATAAATGCTTCTCCTTTGGTTGAAAGTGTCAAAAATATTCTTTGAAAATTTTTGTTTAAAATATCAAATGTTTTCATGAATAATTCTTTTTTCTTGCTGTCAATTTCATTTATCATTATGAGAATGTCTCCTCTTTCCTCTGTTAATTTCTCTTTTTTCTGCGTCAAAGAATCGTATTCTGCAGCTGCCTGATCGTATATTTCCAGAGCTTTCATGTTGACAGCACCAATGTCTTCAACCATTCTCTCAAACTGTTTGATTTCTCGTAGAATATCTTGTTCAGACTTGTTTTTGAATAGCGGCACACCTTCAAATTGTTTGAATTCTTCTGCCAAGCCTTCAAGCTCGCCAATTATTCTTGCTCGTTCAAGAGAAATAGTATTATTCTTATGTTCAACATTTCTTATGCTTTCTTGCTTGTTAGAAAGTGCATTCTCGGCATTAGATACTTCTTCACCTAACTTAGTTCTTTTATTATACAAGTCTTTGTATTGTGAATAGAATTTTTTCTCTTTCTTCTCTTTTTCAGCCAAATCTTTTATTTGTTGTTTGATTAATTCCTCAAGCTTTTTCTTCTCCAAAGTAAATTCTTCTTTCTCTTTTATTTGGTTTTTTAGAATTTTATCGATGTTCTCTTGTTCTGGCAAAAGAATGTTTGTAATTTCAGAATCAACATTTTTCAACTCACCTTTCAGTTCAGAAATCTCTTCTTTTAATTCTTGTCTTTTCTGGTCAAAGGTGTTCATTTCGGCTAGGACAACAGGATTTCTCATTTGAGTCATTTTCTCTCGAAACATCTGCTTATCTGATTTTAATTGCGCAAGTTCACGGTTCTTAATAGATATTTTTTCAGTTGTTTCCTCTGTTCTTTTTTCAAGAGCCAATACTTCTTCTGACAATTTCTTCTTCTCATCTCTCGTGGCTGATAAATCATCCGAATCCAAGTGTAATAATTTCTCTGTTTTCAGAATCTCTGTTTCCAACTCCGCCTTTTGACTTCGAAGCTCAGAAATTCTTGTCTGGTTAGTTCTCTTTTTTGAATCTAATTTTTCAATAACGCTTTCTAAATCTTTAACTTCTGATTCCAACGCACTAATTTGTTTGGTGACTTCTTCTTCTTGGAAGCTCATCTCAGGTGTTTTATGTCTGTAGCCTCCTTGCATTGCGCCACTGGTTTCTATTAAATCACCGGTAAGAGTAACCATTCGCACTTTTCCAATTCCAATTCTTCTGGCAATATCAACATCTTGTACAACCAAAGTATTCCCAAACACGTATTGGAAAACTTTTTCGTATTTAGGATCATATTTCACTAAATCCATTGCCATACCAATTATTCCTTGTCCTTTCAAAGATCTATACTCTGTCTTAACGATTGGTGGTTTTAATTTGTTCAATGGTAAGAACGTGGCTGTTCCAAGTCTGTTTTCTTTCAAATGTTTGATGCAATTAGAAGCAATTTGATCATTGTCTACAACAACACTCTTGATTCTTGCACCTGCAGCAACTCCTAAAGCGAGTGAATGTTCTGTGCTCACATTTCCTAGTTGGCTCACCACGCCATATACTCCTTGGAATTTGGATTTGTTTTCCAAAATTGATTTTACTCCTCTATTGCTCGCCAATTGTTCTCTGACACCAGCATTCCTAATATTTAATCGTGATAACTCTTCTTTTCTTGATAGAAGTTTTGATTGTGCGTTGTCTAATTGTGCTGAAATGGATGATTCATCTTCAAGTCTCGTATTCAATTCACTTGTTGCCTCTTTGAATTTCTGCTTGTTTTTCTTAAGTTCTGTAATGGCACTCTTATTTTCTTTCTCCACACACAAGACCTTATCAATCTTAGCATCAATACCTTGTAATATGATTTCATACTTGTCTTTTTCTCTGAACATATTCTGCTGTTCCTCTCGCAACTTATCGATTTCTTCTTGTATAACTTCAGCCTTATGATCTATTTCTTCAACTTGTTTATCCATACTCTGGGCATCGCCAAGGTTATGTTTCTTCTTAAATTCCACTAGCTTAGCGTCTATCTTATTAATCTCGCTCTCTTTTAGTTGTATTGATCTCTCAGCATCTTGTTTGTTCTTTTTCAATAAGTTAATTTTACCTCCAAGATCATTCTCGCTTCGCTCCAACTCATCTTTTCTGTCAGAAATTTTTACAAGTTCTTGAGTCACCGTTTCAATTCTTTGTTTGTTCAAAGCGAAATCAACTTTTATCTGTTCAACATCCCTATGAAGCTCAACTTGTTCTTTTTCTCCTTTTTCTTCTATTTCCCTGTTAATTGCGTTAATATCTTCTTTCTTCTTCTCAATTTTTTCTTTTAATTCAGAGACTTTATTTTGCAATGATTCGATTTGCTTTTCGTTTCCAGAAATTTGTTTGTCAAGCTCATTTTCTTTTGTTTTTCGCTCTTTGATTTGACCAGCTAAAACAGTTGCCTTGTTTCTTTTGATATCTGTATCTAACTCTTTGAATTTGAGAGCTTGATTCCTTTCATTTTTTAGTTCTCTTAAGAATCCTTTTCTTTCTGTAAGTATGATTTCAGCTTCATTGAGTCTTTCTTCAACTCTGTTCAATTCTCTCAAAGCTTTTTCTTTCTTATCTTCATAAACAGATATGCCTGCAATCTCTTCAATTACTTGTCTTCTTTCAACTAAAGACATTTCAACTAACCTAACAATATCTCCTTGTAGAATTATATTGTAACCACTAGGATCAATTCTTGCTATGCTTAGAAAATCTATAATTTGTTGTCTCGTTCTTTTCTCTTCATTAATTTTGTAAACAGATTGGCCAGACGGTTTAATAATTCTTGTTAGTTTCATAAGTGTTGAATCAACAGGGAATATTTTGCTTGCGTTATCAAAATAAATAGAAACTTCGCCGTGCTTTGCAGGCTTCTTGCTTTTCCCCCCATTATAAATTAAATTAGCTGACTTCTCAGCTCTTAAACCTTTTGCTGACGATTTTCCAAGAACAAAACATAGTGCGTCAAGAACATTACTCTTTCCGGATCCATTCGGTCCGAGAATGACATTGAACTTGTCACCAAAGGGGATCTCTGTTTTCATCGCAAAAGACTTAAAGCCTTTCATCTCTAATTTCACTATTCTAGTCATGGGCACCCTCTTTTTCTAGCTATTTACAATTAACACACATTTATTATATAAACTTTGTGAAAAGTTTTTATTCAAAAATATTTTTATTTTTGTTATATACAGCCTACTGTAAACAGCAAGATTATAGAACTACAAACAAAGACTCTGATTTTACTCAAAACCATTTGTTAGGCTTTCAACATCTAATTCATAATTATCTATTACTAGAACATCTTCTATTTTGTTTTTGTACAAATCACGAATATTAATTCCTGTTATTTTATGAGCACATATGAGACCCGCAACCATTGCGCCAACAATGTTTCCTGAATTACCTGCACCATCACCAATCGCGTATAAATTATTTATACCATTAACAGCCGTCTTGTCAGTTTTGATTATGAGATTTCTGCCAAATTTTATTTCCGGCCAAACAATAATTCCTTTGTCAATAATACCTTCCATTATTTCTTTATTATCCAATTTGACGAACGCTTCCTTGAAATCTTCGATTATTTCCCCACCATAACTTTCATCCACACATCCAAGAGTATAATCAATATCTAAATGATCAATTACTTCTTGTGGCAACCCTGACAGAGTAGTTGTTTTCTGACCTTTGACAAGGTCGGATATTTTCTGAACAATTGGTTTACCATCTCCGAGTTTGAATGTACTCAACGCCAAGTCACGTGCATATTCAAACACATCCCCATTCACTTCTTCTGGTGATGTTAATCTTAAAAATGCAAAGTTTCCAATTTTAGAAGCATAATCATGATCACTTGACCCATTAACACAAGCATATGGTCCTAGCTCTTTATCAACATAATTTTCAACAGCTACTTTTCCACCTTTTAGACAAGGACAGAAACTTCTCAAACGATGTCCTGATTTTGTTGCGAGTAAAAAAACGAATTCGTACATCATATCAGCATATTGCAAAGCGATTTCTTTTGGGAAGGCCACTCTTCCTCCTATCAAGACGTTTCGTGATTTAGTATCAATACTATGTTTTTTTACAATTGAAGGTATCAGAGTTGTGGCTCCGCTTCTACCCACACCCAGAACTACTTTTTTGCAGATAATTTTTTCACCTGAACTTAACAAAACACCTTTACAAGTTCCATTTCCAATTATTATATCGGTGACTTCTGAATTGAATCGAAATTCTCCTCCCTTCTCAGTTATGTTTTGCATGAATCCTTCTACAAATCGTGGTAGTTTGTTACTTCCCACATGTCTGCATCTTCTAAGAAAGAGATTAACATCATGTTTTTGAAATAAACTTATAACAGGGATAATGGCTTTGGGATTAGTGGGAGTATAACCAACATCCAATTGTCCTATTCGTAAACAATATTTTTCTGCCAAGTTAAGGTATAAATCATAGTACTTCTTTTCTTTTTCAGGAAGTAAGTCTTTTGTGTAATAATGTGATAATGCTTGTGAGAAATGGAATTTTCCATCAGAAAATGTTCCTGCGCCCCCGGCACCAGTCATAACATCAAAATCATTGATTCTTCCTTGAGCAACGAGTTCCTCTTTGCAGCGCACTCTTTCTTGTAAACCTTTTCCCTGCTCTAGAATTAGTATTTTTTTACTAGAATCTCTCTTTAGAATTTCAACGGCACCAGCCAAGACCGATGGTCCACTTCCGACGAATACTACATCATACATGCCGTTAGTTATAAATATAAAATAATGTTTATATAATTTGCGGTGCTATAGAATACACTACAAAGCATTCTTCACATTTGAGAAATTCATCTTAACAAATTCTTCTGGTTTAAGTCTTTTTTCTTTTAGTTTTTTTAGGCCAAAACTCACATGCGTGCTACCTTTTGGAACAATGAATCCCGCCCTCGCACTCAACTCATTAAATTGTTTTATGGCAACTTCTCTAGCGATTATTGAAGCAGCTGCAACCTCCAAGTATTTTGATTCTGCTTTTTCTTCCATTACATCTCCAACTTTACATCCCGGATACTTGTCTACAACATGAATGGTTTCTTTTGTTTTCAGAGCTTCGTAAACTTGTCGGTGCAAGTCATTCAAAATAACTGTTGAGTTCTCAATCTTTATTCTCTCATTATACTCATCAGGAAATAGTTCTGTTATGAAATAGTTCTTTGGAAATTCTTTTCTGAGATTTCTTGCAATAAATAGTATTTGTCCGTCATCAAGATTTTTGGAGTCTTGCACATTTAAGTCTTGTAATTTTGCCCTTTCTTCGTTATTGGCTCTAAAGCCTGCTACAACCAAGCCACCAAATGTATCACCCTTCATTGTTTCATCGCTACCAACAATTACTTCTGAAAGCAAGGTTTGTTTTTCTTCAACTTTCATGCCAAGCTCTTTTTTTACAATATTCACAGCTTCTTCTTTTCCTTGAATATTCAGTTTACTTGTTGTGTAAAGAATAATTGTACAAGGCCCTTTCATCCTAGCTATTTCATACTTGGATGTTGGTTCTACAAAATAAAATCCTTTTTTCTCTAACTTTTTCAAGTCTGCAAGTTCCATCTAGAATGCTCCTAAAGAGGTTTGTGCTTTTTGATTATGATGTTTTTGCCAGGTATCCCACGACTTACGCATATGTACAGAATATTTTTTGTTATTCCAGTACTTCTCGATAAATGCTTGTGTTTTTGGATCAGAAGGATATCCAGAGCCAAAATCTTTCCCAATTTCTTTCTTTATTTTTTCAATCTCTTCATCGCGAGCAACCTTTGCAACTATACTCGCAGCTCCAACTATTAAGTGGTTTAAATCTGCTTTATGCTCAACTTTAATCTTCACTTTTTTATTCTTTACTTGGTTCTTGATATAATCTTTATATGATACTAAGTTTGTGCTTGGACAATCCAATATTACTTCATTACATGGAATTCTATCTATTAGTTGTGCTGCTTTTCTGGCTTCCAACCAGTTAAGATTGTCTGAAGATGATTTGACTGCTTCGTCAATTTCATCAGGCCAGACTTTTATAAAAGCTGTTCTGCAAACTTCTTTTAATACTATTAGAATCTCATTTCTTTTTTTTTCTGATAGTAACTTAGAATCTTTAACACCCATAGCTTGTAGCTTGAACTCGTCCTCTTTCCTAATTGAAGCAATGGCCATTACCATTGGACCAATAACCGGTCCTCTGCCAGCTTCGTCAACGCCCCCAATATGCATAATAGAAGTTAATGCGTTGGAATTTTTAAGGTTTTTGGAAAAAAAGGAAAAAAATTATTTTTTTATTTGCCCTAAAGCTTTTTTTCCTATGTAGATATTATGGTTTTCAAGGTAAGTATCCAAGCCCTTATACGCGATTTTTAGTTTGTCTCGCCTATTGCTTTCATAAAGACCAGAACCTATTAATCCACCTAACACAACTCCGAAAATGTGTTTAGAGATTAAACCCACTACCACTGCACCTCCAGCTACATACGCAAACACTTCTTTTATTTTTCTTTGTTGTATTTCTTTCACATCAACCATGCCTGTATCGTATCTGTTGATAATATCCTCAATTGCAGTTTGCTCTTCCTTTTCATCATGAAGTTTCTGAAAAGTCTCCGTAGTAATAACTTCACAACAATCACTAACATAAGCAACTTTTAGTATAGAATCACTTTCTTTAACATACATTCTCCAAATTCGGTTGTTAGCGGTCAAAGAATATTTTTGCTCATAATCTGCAGCTAATACTTTTGTTACTAAGTCTCCAAGCGTTGCACCTTTTATTTTCATTTCAGTCATATTTTTCACCTTTTGATTTGCTCTTAATTGTAATTAAGGAAAATAACTGCGTCGGTGACGCAGCATTTCTTCCCAGGGGTGAGCCCTTTTGTCCAGATTTAATTATTACCAGTGAAGTAAGTGTAGTTGTAGCTGATCAACGAACTCAGGATCAAGCTCGTTGATCTCATCATCGCTGTATTTCCGACCGTATACATCTTCGTATACCATCCTATTCTTCCTCATCTTCGTAGAGGAAACCGTTGTTGTCTATTTTCCAACTCATGTTTAACCACCTCATTATTATATGGAAAACTAAATATAAGAAAGTTATTGTTGAAAAGTACGGTTTTTCCGAAAAATATTTAAGTTTATTATCGTAAAAAAGCAAATATGCATAACACAATCGGAAGAATCGACTATGAAAGCATGGAGAAAAAAGTAAAGATAGATTTGAAAGATAGGAGAATTCTCTCACTATTAGACGATGATTCTAGAACCCCACTCACACAAATTGCAAAGAAAGTCCAGCTCTCCAGAGACGCTGTAGACTATAGAATTAAGAGGTTACAGAAAAAAGGAGTTATTCTAAGATTTGTTCCAAGTCTGAACTATGAAAAATTAGGTTTTCAAATATTTCACGTATTCTTACTCGTAGACGAATTTGATAAGGCAAAACAACAGGATTTGATAGATTATTTAAAAAATCACCAAAATATTTTCAGCATCATTGAATATAGTGATCGTTGGGATTTAGAGATCGTAATAATTGCTAAAAGCTTATTGGAGTTTGATAAAATAATATCTGATATAGCAGAGCACTCTCCAGATATCATTCTTGAAAAGGAAAAATTAGAAATTATCAGAAGATATAATTCAAACTATGTACCTCCATTAATCAAAGAGGAGCATGACAAAGAGAAGATTAAGCATGAGAAAGAATTTCCTGCCAAGCTTGATGAAACTGATTTCAAATTATTAAAACTTCTGGCAGGTAATTGCAGACAATCAACTTATGCTATTGGCAAGGAACTTGGTTTATCTGGCGATGCCATTAGTTATAGAATTAAGAAGTTGCAATTAGAAGATGTAATCAAAAAATTTACTATCCTAGTTAATTTCTCCTTATTACAATATCATTGGTACACTTTCAGTATTGAAATGAAACTCTTCAACCTTCAAAACGAGAAGAAGTTTGAAACTTTCTTAGATCAGAATCCAAATATTATGAGATCTGCAAAGACTTTGGGTTCATGGGATTTGCTTCTATATGTCATTGTTGAGAATAGACAAGAATTTCATAGAATTGTTAAAGATATGAAAAACGTTTTTGCTAACATAATAAGAAATTATCAGACATGGATTGCTTACAAAGAACATAAATTTGAAATTATGAGTGATGCGATAAAATGAAACTTAAAATCTCTTTATTAAATAGTCGCAGTCTTCCATTTTGATTCAAAGAATTTCTTATAAGAATCTGTAATTGGTTTACTTTCAATCACTATTGCGGTTGGAACTTCATCCCAGTCCCAAGTTATTAATTTATTGGCATAAATAACAACTCCTGTTGGAGCAAAGTCATTAATGAACTTAACTTCTGATAATTTAATACCTTTAAAGATATCTCTAATTATTTCTTTGCTTTCAATAGTCGTCAATCCTTTTACTTTAATTCCTTTTTCTGCTCTTTTTAGGTGATAACTACGAAAAAATATCACTAAGTTTTCATAGAATAATTTCTTTTTAGGAGCGGTGAAGAAATAATAGGCATCTCCTTTTTTTAGAGTGGTCAAAATATCATAAAAAGCTGTTTTCAATCCGTTTATTCCTTCATATACTTTTGCTGTTTGTGTCTGATTAGCCATTAATTGCTTCTCTTTAAGGCTTGGTAGGAGTTCAGCGAACTTTCTTTTTTTATCTTCAAGATTGGATAAGAATATTTCTGGATCTTCTGCTTGAAAATATTTGGTTTTGCCTTTCAAGACATAGCTAATCAAACCTTTTTCCATCAGAGATCCTAAAAGATGATATACAGTACTGCTTTGAAGCTTTGTTTTATAGATAATTTTTCCTGAGGTTGTAGACCCTAATTCCAATAAAGCAAGGTATATTCTTGCTTCTGCATTTGAAAGACCCATATCTTCCAGTATTGATGTATCCATAGTTTTGGGAATGACCTCAAAGATATAAAGCTTTCCAATATTGGAGAGTAAACCTTTATCATTGTCGTTTGATTCCATTTTACAATGGATAAATCTCTTGTGAAAATCGAATCAGATGAGTTTCAAGACACTATACTTAGAGCAATAAACCATCACAAAGGTCCGTATTTTATCGAAGTTTTAGGAATAAATTATTGGATGTTTGAAGATTGTTTTAATCCAGCATATGCAAAAGCATCACTTTTGTTGATGCAAAATCAAGGAGTGAAGAAAGGCGACACAGTGCTAGTTCAATTCTCAGGACCAGGTCTGGACGCACGATTGGCTTATGAGAATGGTGCTTTCAAAGTTGTATCTGTTGAAAAATTTGAAATCCCCTATTTATGTGCAAAGTACAATACCCTCGTATCAGGATTGAATCATAAAATTGACAATAGAATAGGTGATTTATTCGACCCGATTGACAAAAACGAAAAGTTTGATTTAATTTTGGCCAACCCACCGTTTAGAAAAATGATTCCTAAAGGCAAAGTTGAATCAGCCATCAGAGATAATAATTACAATACCTTGAAAAGGTTTTGGAGTCAGGTTTCAAGTCATCTTAAATCAAATGGCAGAGTTAGAGCAGTATTTGCAGACGTAGGAGATATGAAGTTATTCGAAGAACTTGCCAAAAAAAATGGATTTAGGTCTAAAATTATTGCAACTAGTAAATACGCATCAAGCGTGAGAATTAAGGTATTCGAGTTTAAAATAGAATTTAAAAAAAAGTAAAAAAATCTTAATACTCAAAAACAAAATTTTTTGGTACGAGAAATTTTCAATTTCTCAGTATCTATAGTGTTCAGATTTGTATGGTCCTTCTACTTTCACACCAATATAATCTGCTTGTTCTTTAGATAAAACAGTTAGTTTTGCACCTAGTTGGACTAAGTGTAGACGAGCAACTTCTTCGTCAAGCTCTTTTGGAAGCATGTAAACTCCTAGTTCATAATCTTTTGTCCAAAGTTCAATTTGAGCAAGAACTTGATTTGCAAATGAGTTACTCATTACAAAACTCGGGTGTCCAGTAGCACATCCTAAGTTTACAAGTCTGCCTTCAGCTAAAATATATATGCTGTGTCCATCAGGAAATGTGTATCTGTGAACAGGACATTCTGAACCTTTGATTTCTTCTTTTTGAATTCCAGGCCATTTTTCAAGTTCAGCCATTTGAATTTCATTATCAAAGTGTCCAATGTTACAAACAATTGCTTGATCTTTCATTTTGCTCATATGTTCTGCAGTTATAATGCCACAGTTACCAGTTGTTGTCACATAGATGTCTGCGTGTGGTAATGCATCTTCAACTGTGCATACTGTTAACCCAGTCATGCAAGCTTGCAATGCGCAGATAGGATCAATTTCAGAAACCATGACTTTCGCTTTTTCGTTAGATAATGATTCAGCGCAGCCTTTTCCAACATCTCCATATCCACAAATCATAGCTGTTTTTCCAGATATTAAAACATCCATTGCCCTCTTAATTCCGTCAACCAGGCTGTGTCTACAACCATAAACATTATCAAATTTTGATTTTGTTACAGAATCATTTACGTTAATTGCAGGAAATAATAATTCCCCTTTATCTAACATTTGATATAATCTATGAACACCAGTTGTTGTTTCTTCACTCACACCTTTGACTTCTTTTGCAACTGCAGTCCAAACATCTTGTTTTTTTTCATATAGTTTTTTTAGAATATTTATTAATTCTTGATAATCTTCTCCTTCCAAACTATAATCTTTTTCTAGTAAACTTGGATCTTTTTCTATGTCTACACCTTTGTGTATCATCATAGTTGCATCTCCACCATCATCAACTATTAATTGTGGACCTTTCCAATCACCAAAATCTAGTGCTTTCATTGTGCACCACCAATATTCAGCAAGACTTTCACCTTTCCATGCAAATACTGGAACGCCTGATTTTGCAATTGCTGCTGCCGCATGATCTTGTGTTGAAAAAATATTACATGAAGCCCATCTAACATTTGCGCCTAAATCAACTAATGTTTCTATTAAAACAGCGGTTTGTATAGTCATGTGCAAACTTCCCATTATCCTTACGTCTTTTAATGGTTTCTTTGCACCAAATTTTCTCCTTACAGCCATCAAACCTGGCATTTCCTTCTCAGCTATTCCAATTTCTTTTCTTCCGAAATCTGCTAGCGAGATATCTCTAATCTTATAATTTTCATTTTCATCCATAAATATCGCCTCCCGTGATATTTATGGCGTCCCAAAAATTTTGAATTTTTGATATATCCATAATTATCACCTAATAAAGTGTAAAAGTAAATATTTTATATAGTTTTCCCAATAAAACAAGTACTTTGTCCAACAATTTAAACTATTTATGGACAAAAATCAGAAACTTTAAATATTAGTGGGACATTTATACAACTATAACACGATAAAGATTGGCTCTCTTAAAGCAGTAGTTAATCCCCCAAGAGTTCCTACAGTGCTTAGAATTCTGAAGGGGGCCAATTTTTACTACGACAGAAGAACATGAGCATTGACAACAAAGACAAACAAATAATTGAAGAACTTAAGAAAGACAGCAGGACAAGCATAAGGGACATTGCAAAGACTACTGGGATTAGACCAAGTACGGTTCACCAAAGAATCCACAAACTAAAGACTTCAGGAGTTATTGAGCGATTCACGTTAAAACTTAATAACAACTTAGTCGGCGAAAACTTCATAGTATTTATGTTCGTCTCTACAGAAAAAGACATCTCCCCTGCTGTCTTCAAAAATTCTCACATAAAAGAAGTCTTTGGCATAACAGGAGAATACGATCTTTTATTCAAACTTAAATTCAAAGACGTTGAAGAATTCAACGATTTTGTTCTGGAATTTCGAAAACATACAGGCATTAAGAAAACCATAACTATGGTTGGAACAATTACACTGAAAGAAGAGATATAAACAACGAGGTAAAAAAAATGACTTTTAAACCAACAGAGAAAGAACTAGAAAGATACGCAAAAGTCCTGATCAATTTTGCACTAAATGACTGCAAAGGACTAAAAAAAGGAGAAACAGTCCTAATTCAAGTACCAGAATGTGCTAAGCCAATGCTTATACATTTAAGGAGAGCAGTGCTAAAATCAGGCGGTCACGTAATAGCACAATACTTACCAGATGATATGGCCAGAGAAACATATGAAATTTCATCTGACGAACAATTATCATTCTTCCCTAGAAATTATCTAAAAGGATTGGTAGATTCCATAGATCATTCTGTGTACATCATCGCAGACACAGACAAAAAAGAATTGGAAGGAATTGATCCTAAGAAAATAATGCTGAGACAAAAATCCTTCAAACCAGCAATGAAATGGCGAGAAGACAAAGAAAATGCAGGCAAATTTACTTGGACAATGGGTATGTATCCAACAAAACAAATGGCTAAAGAAGTTGGGATGAGCGTAGAAGAATATTGGAAGCAAATTTCTAAAGCATGCTTTCTAGATAAAAAAGATCCGATAAAGAAATGGCAGGAAGTCTACAATGAAATGGACAGGATAAGAAAAGCTCTAAACAAACTTAAAATAGAAGAAGTTCATGTAAAATCTAAGTCCACAGATATGAAAGTACAATTCGGAAAGAAAAGAAAGTGGCTTGGCGGATCAGGTCGAAACATACCAAGTTTTGAACTATTTATATCACCTGATTGGAGAGGAACAGAAGGAACATATGTTTTCACCGAACCACTTTACAGATATGGAACGCTAATAAAAGGCGGAAAACTAGAATTCAAAAAAGGAAAAGTTGTGAAAGCAACCGCGAAGAAAGGTGAACACATACTAAAAGAAATGATTGCGCAAAAAAATGCAGATAAACTAGGAGAATTTTCGCTGACAGATAAACGCTTTTCAAGGATAACAAAGTTTATGGGTGAAACACTCTTTGACGAAAATGTTGGCGGAAAATATGGTAACACTCACGTCGCTGTTGGACAAGCTTATAAGGATTCTTGCACAGACAACCCTGCGAAAATAAAATCAAAGCAATGGAAAGAGTGGGGATTCAACGAATCAATAGTTCACACAGACTTGGTTTCCACAGAAAACAGGGTTGTAACTGCGAAATTACCAAATGGAAAGAAAAAAGTGATTTACAAAGATGGGCAATTCAAGGTTTGAGGATGATAATAAAATTTTCTCAGGAATATTTAGATGCGTTAGCAGATATTGATTATCATAGCGGATTACCATACTATGATATTTCTAATCCTACTAAAGCAGACTTGGAAGAATGGTTATCTAAAAAAATCGAGAAAGGTGAAGAAGAATTCTATTTGTACAAAGAAGGAGAAGAAATTCTTGGAGCAGTAGGTTGGAAGAAATATTTTGAAGGGGGAAAAAACACTTGTGAAATAACATATCTGTCAGTGAAAAAAACAGATCATAGTAGGGGAATAGGCACACAACTACTAAAATATGTAGAGGGAAAAATAAGATCTTCAGGATTTCACACAATTTGCTTAACAACAAGTCAAGCCCATAATGAACAAGCTATTAACTTCTATCAGAAGCATGGATATGCAAATTATGGAGTTATAGAAAATCATCATAGAGAAGGAGTTCATTCAATAATCATGAAGAAAAAATTGTAATCTAAAAATTAATTTTATTTTTTTCTTTGTCTAAGAAGAATGTTTCTGTTTCTCCCTTGCAGAAAGTTTCAACTTTTTCTTTTAATTCTTCTAACGCAACAGATAGTTCTTCCTTGGTTGTTGACTCCAAGGCTTCTAGAACAATACAAACATTCTTTGTTTCAACAGTCATCTTAGTTTTGTCACATTCGCGCCAATTCCAACGTCTGCAAAGAACTTCTTTGTTATCTTGATAGATAACTTCTCCTTCGTCAGCAACTTCTTCTTGTAAACTACCAAGTAAAGTGAAGTTTTCTCCACCCTTCGCAATAGTCAAAGTTACGTCACCATCAACTTTATCAATGTCATCACCACCAGCTGGAAGGATATGCTTTAAAGAAATCAAATTATAGATATTAACTATCTTGTTTATATCTGGTAACTCATCGCCTTTCAACACTCTACGAATTAATGCTTCAACAGAATTCTTATATGTCTTAGGCTTCGAACCAAATGCAGAGTAAGCCTTTCTCCAATCAGAAATCTTTGAATTGTCAACGAGTGTTTGGACATCAAGTTTACTTCTAACATCTTCTTCTACAGATCGAAGTTCAGAGGTAAGCTTAGCATCAGAACCAGAGTTGTCAATGTTTTTTGCAACGAGAACACCTATTTTTACTTCGGGAAACTTTGCAAGAATTGAATTGTCAATGACAAATTGCATTTTTTTATGAATGAGTCTTTTTATTAAAATATTTTGTTATTTCAACACTGGACATCTACACGCAGCCCTTATATAACAATATTTCTTAGCTATTTTTGTTTCGCATAAAACATAATAATATGAAACAAAAAATAAATTCAGAAATAGCATATTTAAGTGGTGTACTTGCAGGAGATGGTTCTATCAGTATAAGAAGAGAAAAACATGATTATGCCATCAACTGTGTTGGAAATCCAAAAGACGAACAAGAATATTATCACAAAATAATTTGTCCTATGATTGAAAAACTCTTTGATAAAAAAACAATCCCCACTTATCATAACAAAAAAACGACTTTCGGAATTAGATTTTCTTCGAAAAAAATTGTAAACTTCTTTGTAAATGAACTTGAACATCCGGTTGGAGAAAAATATCATACATTAAAGATTCCAGAAAAAATAAAACAAAAAAACTTAACAAAACATTTTATCCGAGGAGTTGCAGACACTGATTTCTGTATTTCTTTCAAAAAAAGGAATAGAAAAATTCCTTATTATCCTGTTATTTCAGGGACATCAAAAAGTAAAAGTTTTATTGAGGAAATCGCCATTTTCCTAGAGCTAGAAGGGATGAGTGTATCAAAATTGTACGACTACAAACAAATTGATAAACGTTTTAAGAAAGGATTTGCGATTACGAGTTCAATTTATATTTATGGATTCAAGAATCTCGGTTTATGGATGAAAAAGATTGGTTTTTCAAGCCCAAAACATCTTGGAAAAATAAAAAAATTTGGAAAGAAGCATAGCGGGGGGTGGATTTGAATTCGGCAGTGGTCTTTCCTTCCACTTCCACCGACCTCCGGGTTATGAGCCCGACGGGCACATGCAGCAACTTGGCTTTAAAAACCAAACTGTTCCTGGCTGCCCTACCCCGCTGTGCAGGTCAAAGAAAATGTTAACTCTTTATAAAATTATCTAGAATCAGATTAAACCTTCGTCAATCAATATTTGTTTGTGATCAAAAGCCAGCTCCATATCTTTGACTTCTGCTAAATCAAACCATTTTGCATCGAGAGCATCGTCATCTGCTTTCAGTTCCCCACCAACTACTTTGCAGATGTGTGGTAAGCAGTACATCGTCTTTGTTGGATGTCTTCCTCTTTTATCGTAGTATTTTCCAATGAACTTAACTATTTCAACGTCCAGGTTTGTTTCTTCTTTTGCTTCTCTTATGACTGCTTCTTTTACTTCTTCACCCCACTCTGGAAGTCCAGAAACAAAGCCCCAGAATCCATGGTAGGCTTTTGATCCTCTTTTTATTAGAAGTATTTTTGTTTTGTCTTCGTTTAGAATTATTGCATCAATTCCAATCCACGGATGATCTATCATGATAAATAGAATTAAGAATTATATAAATAATTTTTTGTAATTATATTTTTTCAGGTTTTCTTCAATATCTTCATAGGATTTTCCGCAGACAAATCCTCCTGCAGTGAATTCTTCGTGTGTTACATCGGCTAAGCAAAATGATGGCATTTCAAAAGCATTTTTATCTTCCATTGTTTCAAACTCAACTTCGACTGTTACCCAACCTGCTAATGGTCCTTGAAAAACATCTATCTCCGCAGTATACCCTTTGTATGGGTATAGATATCTTTTCTTATGTACCTTTCGTCCGTCCACTGTTTCTAATACTTTGAATTCTTCTTCTGTTAGTTTTACTGTTTGTTCTTCATAGTGTCCTACTTCAACAACCGTTTTTTTTGTTATTTCATAATTATCTCCTTTTTTTCTGATTCTAAGACACGGATGAGAAACCTCTTTTGGAATATATATATCAATGACTTCTTCAAATTTGCAATCTTCAAGTCTTTTTGGAATACTCTTTGCTAAATATTGTATTTCTAATTCTTGCATTTTATTTATGTCCGGTGTGACCAAAGCCTCCTTCTCCTCTCTTTGTTTCTGAGAATGTTTGAACTTTTTCAAATTCCGCTTGTTCGAATTGTATGATACTCATCTGTGCGATTCTATCTCCTCTCTCGATTTCAAAATCCATTTCGCCATGATTGATTAGTATAACACCAACTTCTCCACGATAGTCTGCATCAATTATTCCTGGTGAGTTCACTATACTAATTCCTCTCTTGACAGCAAATCCGCTTCTTGGTGTTATATGGGCCATGTGTCCTGGAGGCATTTCCATAAACAAACCTGTTGGAATTAAAGCATGATCCCCTGGACTGATTACTTTCATATTGGGAATTGCTGCTCTCAAGTCAAATGCTGCTGACAACTCAGTCTCGTACTTCGGCATTCCAAAGTCTCCATATCCTTCTTTGAGTTTGATTTTGATTGAAACCATTTTAAAAATAAAGCGCCGAGGGTGAGACGCTCAAAAAACTTTGTTTTTTGGCGCGCCAAGAATTTATAATTCTTGAGCGTTTGAAAAATCTAACCCTTAAGTTTTATGAAATAAAACGCCGAGGGTGAGATTTGAACTCACGATTCCAAAGGAACAGGATCTCTGCAAGGCATTGCTGGTATTATAAGGGCAATTACCCTTAGCAATCTTACGCCAAAAAAGAAAAGCTTTTTTGTCTGCGCAATACCAGACTATGCGACCTCGGCATTGTTTTAATAAAAGAAGAAATTCTCACTTTAAAAACTTTTCCTGATATGAGATAAATTTACTCTTATTTTTAGGATTACTTGAAAAAATATTTTCTATCCAAAAAATAGTTTTTTTCTTTCCTGCTAAACAAAGTCTATGCTCATGCCTGGGTTCCGTGTTCCAAATATTTGATTTTAATCCTATTTTCTTTAATAATTTTTTCACATCGTCTCTGAGTTTTCTCGAATAAGAACTAAATTCTATTTTTGGATAGTAAGCAATTAGACTTTTATTGGGTTTATCAAGTCTAAAACAACCGTCCGTATCAAAATATCCTCTTAAAAAAGCTGTCTGGATTGAAAAATCAGATCTCATTATTTTAGTTGGAATAAAGATATCAACTTTTTTTCCAAGTTTAATTCCAAAAGAAAGAATTGCATTAATTAGAATTTTATTTGTTGTTTGAATACCATAACAGCCATTCTTTCCACCACTTCTTTTCTTAGCTTTAAATTCAAAGTCAAACAATTTTCTTAGAAGAGGAACTACAAAATTATTATAGTAATCTTTTTCTTTGATATCACCTCTCATTTCCCAAACAAGAGATGATTTTCCAACTCGATAAAGAGTACCATCTCCTACATGCATTCCTATAAACTCTGCCATTTCAGGAGTTAATTTTGATTTCATATTAGATTTGTCTTGCGAGATCACAAATTCATATCAGAAATACTTGTTTATAAGATCTATGAGAGAATGTCCAGTGCTCTTTCTTTTTTCTTGAAAAATTATATATAGTATTATTATTAATTCTTATTTATGAAAAAAGTTTTGTTCTTGTTATTATTATTGTTTCTCCCTTTAGCTTCTGCTGAAGAATTACATGATTATCAGAGTTTGGATTTGAAACACACTATTTCTAATAGTCTTATCTTAACTCCTAGTACTAGCAATTTTTATATTACATCTGCAACTATCACTCTTCTTTGGATTCCAAAAGATGATTTTCGACAGGAGACTATTTCAATGTCAACTGTTCCTTCTGCAGATATTGATGGCGACAATTTGGTCTTTGAGTTTGATCATCCAGAGGAAAATGAGTTAGATATCAGTGTCGAGTCTCTTATTCGCACTAGATCAGATTACAGGCGTGTTACTAACAAAATCTCATTTCCCATAGAAAATTTTGATCCTGTTTTAGCAGAGTATTTGTATCCTAGTGAAATCATAGATGTTAATGATGACATTGTAGATTTGGCTAATTCTTTATCTGCTGGCAAAGATGATTTGTATGAAGTTGTCTTTTCTTTTGCTGAATGGGTTGAGGATAACGTTGATTATAATTTGAGCACTATTACAAGTGAGGCTGCTCAAAAATCTTCTTGGGTTCTCACAAACAGATACGGTGTCTGTGATGAAATTACTTCTTTGTTCATCTCCTTGAATAGGGCTGTTGGCATTCCTGCCAGGTTTGTCTCTGGTATTTCTCATACTGATCTTGATTATTTTGCTGATCCGTGGGGCCCTCATGGTTGGGCAGAGGTTTATTTTCCTGGTGTTGGATGGGTTCCTTTTGATGTTACTTATAAGCAACTTGGTTGGACCGATGCAACTCATATTAAACTTCGCGAGTCTGTTGATGCAGGCGATAGTTCTGTTGAGTATAATGCTAAGGGTCGTGGTTTTGATATGGTTGGTGGTACTCTTGATAATGAGGTTGAAGTTGTGACCCATGGTGCTTTGCAAAAGTCTAATATTGACATCAATTTAAAAATTGAAAAACCACAAATCGGGTTTGGTTCTTATAACATGTTGACTGCGGAATTAGAGAATAAAAACAATTTCTATGTTTCTGCTTATGTTCAATTAGGTTCTACTCAAAATGTTGAGAATTTGGATGATCGTTATAGACATGTTTTGCTTAAACCTCTTGAGAAAACAAAACTCTACTTCATCGTCAGAATTTCAGATGATTTGAAGAGTGGATATATCTACACTTTCCCCATGACTCTGGTTCTTGGCAGCGAGTCTAAGGAAACTTCTTTCAAAGCCAAGAGAAGTGATTCAATTTATGGCTATGATTACTTTGCGGATAAAATTCCAAAAGTTTCAGCATCTTCTGCACCCATTGAATTATTTTGTAGTGCAGACAAAGAATCTGCTAAGATTGGAGAATCTATAATTATCAATTGTGAAGCTGAGAATAGTGGCTCAAGAGTTCTCAAGAGTTTGGATATTTGTTTGGATGATGATTGTTCTAAGATGGATATTGGCTTGGACGAGGTTGTTACATTTGATTTTTCTCCTGAATTAACAGCGGTGGGTGTTAAGAATTTTATTATCTCAGTTGGTAATAATAATTTTGTTGTGAAGCGTTACATTCTCATTAGGAGTTTGGATGATCCCTCAATCATAATTTCAAATTTTGATGCTCCAAAAAGTGTTGCTTACGGTGAAATATCTTCTATTTCATTCGTTGTTGAGCAAGATTCATTTTCTGAGCCTGAAGATATCTTGGTGAGCGTTGATGGCAAACGCTTCTCTGAGAGTTGGGTTGTTTATGATTTCACAGGGAAAAACGAGTTCGTCTTTACCATACCTACTAAGATTATGAGTTCTGGTTCCAATGATCTTAAAATAGTGGTTGAATTTAAGGATGATAAAGGTATAGAATACGCAGTTCAGAAGAATTTTTCTATTGACATGACCAATGTTGACTTTTGGGATAAAATTCTTATTTTCTTCAATAGATTGAATTATAAGATGAGTGGTTGGTTTGAAAATATTTAAATAAAGAGCCACATAATCTATTTACATGAAAAAAGTCGATAAAATCATTCCGGATACAAGTATCATTATTGAAGGTATTCTTTCTAAACGTATTAAAAAAAAGGAGTTAAAGCCAAAACAAATCATTATTCATGAAGCAGTTATTTCTGAGTTAGAAGCACAAGCAAATCGTGGTCGTGAAACTGGTCAACTGGGTTTGGAAGAGATAAAAAAACTCCGCGATATGAGCAAAAAATTTGCTTTTACAATTGAGTTTAAGGGCAAGAGACCTGATGATTTTCAAATTAAGAGAGCAAAGAGTGGTGAGATTGATTCTATTATTCGTGAACTTGCTTTGACAGAGAAAGGCACACTTATTACTGCTGACAGAGTTCAAGCAATTGTTGCTGAATCAAAAGGTATAAGCACAATTTTTTACGAGTTTCCTGTGGAAGATGAAAAAAAGGATGTTATTCTTGCAAAGTTCTTTGACAAAGAAACGATGAGTGTTCATATCAAAGCTGAGTGTATTCCTAAAGCAAAGAAAGGGGTACCAGGTGCTTGGAAATACGTTAATATCGCTAAGAAGCCGATGGATGCTAATGAAGTTAAAACTCTTGCTAAGACCATTACAGAAGAGGCTGGTTCTCGTAAGGATGGTTTTGTTGAAATCGAAAGAAGAGGCTCATCGATTATTCAGTTATCAAATTATAGAACTGTTATTACTAGACCACCATTTGCAGATGGTTATGAAATTACGGCTGTTAGGCCAATAAAGCATCTTGATTTGAAAGACTATAATATTAGTGAAAAGCTTAAGAATAGAATATTTGAACAGGCCGAAGGAATCTTAATTTCTGGTGCTCCTGGTCATGGAAAAACCACTTTTGCTCAGGCATTGGCCGAGTTTTATGCTTCAACTAATAAGGTTGTTAAAACTGTCGAAGCACCAAGGGATTTAGTATTACCTGCGGATATTACTCAATACTCCATCAGTCATGGTAGTAGCCAAGAAATTCATGACATATTGCTTCTTTCAAGACCTGATTATACTTTCTTTGATGAAATGAGAAATACTGAGGACTTCAAATTATTTTCTGATCTTAGATTGTCAGGTGTTGGTATGATTGGTGTTTTGCATGCTACTAAACCCATTGATGCCATTCAGCGTTTCATTGGAAGAATTGAATTAGGTGTTATTCCTCATATTGTTGACACAGTTATTTTTATCAAGAATGGTGAGGTTGATAATGTTTTTTCTTTGAGCATGGAAGTCAAAGTTCCGTCTGGAATGTTTGAGCAAGATCTTGCCAGACCAGTTGTTGTTGTTAATGATTTTAATTCTGGTAGATTGGAATTTGAAATATATACTTATGGTGAAGAAACAGTTGTTATTCCGGTTTCTGGCGATGCAAAAGCTCCTGCTCATGAACTTGCAGGTCATGCTATCAAACAGGCGTTTTTGAAATACTCTGATAAGGTTAATGTGGATGTTATTTCTAATAATAAATGTGTTGTTGCTGTTCCTGAAAGTAGTAAAGCTGGTATTATTGGTCGTAATGGTTCTAACATCGAAAAGATTGAGAAGAAGCTTGGTATGAGCATTGATATTCGTAGTCTTGCAACTAAGGGCGCTAATAGTAAACAAGAAAATGATGGGGAGAATATTTCTTTCACTGTCAAGATTCATAAGAGCAATATCACTTTTATGCTTCCAATTGAATATTCTGATGAGGATATAGATTTGTTTGTCGAGAACGATTACGCTTTGACTGCTCGTGCCAGTAAGAAGGCCGTTATCAAATTGAATAAGAAGAATAAAATTGGGAAGGTCATTGCGGATGCAGTTCAGTACAAAGAAAAGATTGTGTTAAAGCGTACTAACTAAAAGATTTAAATATCTGTCTTAATCCTCTATCTTAAAATGCACGTTGCTTGGCTCTATACATTAATTAGCGTTATAGTTGTAAGCTTGCTTTCTCTTATAGGTATTTTCTTTATTAGTATTAAGGCTAACAAGTTAAAGGATATCCTTATTTACATGGTTAGTTTCTCTGCTGGTGCCTTGATGGGGGATGCGTTCATTCATTTATTGCCTGAAGCTGTTGAAAAAATCGGTTTTGGCGTACAAATCTCGCTATATATTCTGGCTGGTATTGGTTTTTTCTTTATTCTCGAAAAATTTATTCATTGGAGACATTGTCACATGCCTAATGAGAAAGGTCATGTCCATCATTTTGCAGTCATGAATTTGTTCGGAGATTTGGTTCATAATTTTATTGATGGTTTAATCATTGCTGCCAGTTATCTTGTTAGCATCCCTGTTGGTTTTGCTACAACCATCGCAGTGATTCTCCACGAGATTCCTCAAGAGATTGGTGATTTTGGCGTGTTGTTACATGGTGGTTTTTCTAAACGCAGAGCAATATTCTACAATTTTATAACAGCATTAGCAGCCATTGTTGGTGCAGTTGTTGGTTTATTGCTTGGTCGGGTTGAGCATTTTATTTTGTTCTTAACTCCTTTTGCAGCAGGTGGTTTTATTTACATTGCAGGTGCTGATTTAATTCCTGAATTGCATAAAGAGGTTAAAGTCAGTAAATCTTTGTTTCAATTCTTGTTTTTCTGCCTTGGTATAATAGTTATGTTATCATTACTATTATTAAAGTAAAAAATCTCTTTTTTACATCATCTTTTTAAATAAAACCCATTTTTATCGTTTGAAAATGTTTGAAGATGATTTTGATGAGGAAAAGAAGAAAATCAAAGAGTCATCCGTCTATGAAAACGATGGCCGTAATGAGTTGCTAGAAAGTGATGCAATTGAACCTGAAGAAGAGGGTTTCATGCAGGGTTATGAGAATGAAGAAACAGTTGTTTGCGGTTTTTGTAAGAAACCAATCGTTGGGTCAGAAGATATTATTGAGAAGGAGTATGATGATGAGATTTTCAGATTTTGTTCTGAGAGTTGTGTTGAAGAATATGATGTAGATTTGAAGTCACGTTAGTATTTTCTTTTGTTTAGTTTTCTTTTCTGTTATAGGAATATCACTATCTTCATGCGCTTCCATTTCATCTTCATCATCATATTTTTTTCTTTTATAGGGTTTCATAGCACATTCATTGTTTTATGAATTATTAAATTTTACGCAAACTTTTAATACCAATGCATCTCTAATGTGTTTATGGCAGGTATCCCAGGAATTTTTATTTTCGTCATTGGCTTAGCTATAACTATTTATTCCAGGATTGTTTATATGCAGACTCCTGAGCCTTGGTTGAATATTTTCTTCTATTTGGGCATAATATTTATTTTCTGGGGGATTGTTAAGATGATATTGTCTCCTTCCAAGCGACAGAAAGATGTTCAGACCTTTCAAGAGGAGAAGCAGAATACTAAAAAAGCAACTATTTGTCCTCGTTGTAATGCACGTAATTTTCATTATGCTAGGTTTTGTATGATGTGTGGCTACAGATTTCAATAAACAGATAAATATTTAAAATCTGGATTCTTAGAGAATAATATGGATACTCTCGAGTGTATTAAGACTAGACGTTCTATTCGTAAGTTCACTGAGCAACCGGTGGAATTTGATAAGCTTGCTAAGATTATGGAAGCTGGTTCTCAAGCACCTAGTACTGGCGATATTCAGAATTGGCGTTTTATTCTCGTCACTGAAAAAGCTTTGATTCATGACCTTTACAATCATTGTTTTCAGCAAGAAGTTGTGTTTAATGCTCAAGCCGCAATAATTGTTTGTGGTGAAACTGATTCTGCGGAGCGGCTTTATGGTCTTAGAGGTAAGCGACTCTACACAGTTCAAAATTGCGCGTCTGCTACTGAAAATATGTTGTTAGCGGCTCATGCTCTGGGTTTGGGTGCATGTTGGATTGGTGCGTTTGACGAAGATAAAGTTAGTACTGTTTTTGGTATTCCTGAAAATGCTAGGCCTCATGCAATAGTGGCCATTGGTTATCCTAATGAGAATCCTACTAAGCAATTCAAGGATTTGGCTAAATGTGTTTATTTCAATTCTTTTGGTTCTAAAATTGAGGACTTGCATCTTGTTATCAGAGATTACAGTGTTGAGTGGAAGAAAAATTTAGATTCTGGTAAACAACAAGGTAAGAGAGGTTTGAAAAAGGTCCATCATCATTTGAAGAAGTTTTTGGCTAAGGCTAATAAGTCTAATATGAAAAGTGTGATGGAAAAACCTAAAAAATAATTCGGTTCTAGCCTAACAATATTTATAAAAAAACCTCTTTTCTATTTAGAATGAATTTTGATGAACTTCTTTTTCCGCATGAAAATGTTAGGGATATTCAGGAGCAATTAATCTTAAAAATTAATGAAGCCATTAGTAGTGGTAAAAACTTGATTGTTCATGCACCAACTGGTCTTGGTAAGACAGCTGCTGCGTTGGCTCCTTGTTTGAAGTATGCAATTGATTATGATAAGGTTGTTTTATTTTTGACTTCTAGGCATACTCAGCATAAGATTGCTATTGATACTTTAATTGACATCAAGAATCGTCATGATAAAACTTTCAGCGCTATTAGTATTATTGGAAAGAAGAATCTCTGCTTGCAGCCAGGCGTGGATAAGCTTTATTCATCTGAGTTTAACGAGTATTGTAGAGCTGTGCGTGAAGATAAGAAATGTGAGTTTTTCCAAAATGTTAAGAGCAAAGAAAAGCTCACGGTTGATACTAAGGCTGCTTTGGCTGAGCTTAACACTTTGAATCAAATTTCTACAGATGATTCCATGACTGTTTGTAAGCGCCATGGTGTTTGTCCTTATGAAATTTCTATGTTGGTTGCTAAAAAAGCCAAGGTAATTATTGGTGATTATTATTATGTTTTTCATCCTGATATTAGCGCATTGTTTCTGAAGAAGATAGAGAAGGATTTGTCTGACGCAATAATCATTGTTGATGAAGCTCATAACTTACCTCATCGTGTGAAGGATTTGTTTTCTGCCAGACTCTCCAATTTGATGATTGGTCGTGCCATCAAAGAAGCTAAGAAGTACAAGTATGATCAAATCACTCAGGTTCTTGTTGAGCTTGGTAATTTACTTAATCAGCTGTCAAATTTTAATGGTGATGAACGTTATATTTCTAAAGATGTGTTTGTTGATAAGGTTAATGAGGTAATGGATTATCAAGAGTTAATTGCTGATCTCTCATTTGTGGGTGATGCTGTTCGTGAGGAACAAAAACAATCTTATATTGGTTCAATCACTTCTTTCCTTGAGGCTTGGCTTGGCAGTGAAGAGGGTTTTACTAGAATTATTTCTAAGCAGGAAGGTTTACGTGAGCAAATGATTATTCTTAGTTATAGATGCATGGATCCTGGACTTTCTACCAAACCAGTTATTGAGGCTTCTTATTCTACTATCTTAATGTCTGGCACTCTTAGTCCCACCGGCATGTACCGTGAATTATTGGGTTTTGCAGATGCCTTGGAAGAAACTTATCAAAGTCCTTTTCCTGAGCAAAATCGTCTTAGTATAATCATCCCTAAAACGTCTACAAAATATGAATTGCGAAGCCCTGAACAATTCAAAGAGATAGGTTCAATTTTGGCCAATGTAATTAATTCTATTCCTGGCAATAGCGCGGTTTTTTTCCCTAGTTATTATTTGAGGGACAGAATTTACAAAGAGTTTAATTATGACTGTAAAAAAACTGTTTTTTTGGAGCGACCAAATCTTTCCAAGCTTGAAAAAGACGAACTTCTTGAAAAGTTCAAAAGTTATAAGGATTCTGGCGCAGTTCTTCTCGGAGTTATTTCTGGTAGTTTCGGTGAGGGGATTGATCTTCCAGGTGATTTTTTGAAGGGTGTTGTAGTTGTTGGTTTGCCTCTTTCCAAACCTGATCTTGAAACTAAGGCTTTGATTGAATATTATGATAAAAAATTTGGTAAGGGTTGGGATTATGGTTATTTATTTCCTGCTTTTAATAAGGCTTTGCAGAGTGCTGGTCGTTGCATCCGATCTGAGAAAGACAAAGGAGTCATAATTTTTCTTGATGAACGTTATACTTGGAGTAATTACCATCGTTGTTTTCCTCCATCTTGGAATCTTAAAACAACTATGCTTTATGAGAAGATGATTAAAAAATTTTTTTCTAATAATGCTTAGAATGTTTTCTTCTGTGCTTCTTTTTCTTTATGAGTATTAGTAGCAACAGTATTACAATTATAATGATTATGAGTGTGATTATAAACGGCAAGTTCTTCATTTTGAGGGCATTCATTCTTTGTTCAAATTCTTCATTCGATACCGCATTTAGTATGGATTGTTTCCAGAACGTTAATTTGTTGTTGTATAAAACTCTCACATTGATGTGATATTGTCCTTCCATTTGAGGATTAAAGAATGTTTCTAAACTCGTAGTTTCACCCGGACCTACATCAATTGCATCAGTGTCTATTAGTTTGATTATCTCATCACCTAATTTGATTGTTCCTTTTATCTTTGTGGATTCCACTCTGGATCCTGTATTCTTAAACACAACTTCTATTGGCACTATATCCCCAACTCTTGTCCATAGCTTATTTTTCACGTTTAGAATTTCTCCTTTATCAACAATTTCTCCTTTATCAACTATACTAAAAGTTTTGAGTGCTGTTTCTCCGCACAGAAGTGATTTTACATCTGCCCAGTACTGTCCTGAATCCAAGTTTAAATCTTCAATTTCTTTTGTTATAGTCTCAATTGTTGTTGGTAGAATGTCAGTTTGGTGTGTAAAACTGGAAGTTGTTATTAATTCTGTTTGATCTTGGTTCCAGATGTCTATTTCAAAGTTAGGTCTAATTCTTACATTTCCAGTGTTTTTGATGTTTGCAGTGAATATGAGTGGATAAGTTATTTCTGCATCTTTTAGACTAAAACCTCCTGAAGTACATGAAGTTATTTCATCCCCTGTTACATCTATTGTGACTTTGAGTACAAAAGAAGTTCTAATAGCGCTACCTATTTTTCCTGATTGTGTTTGTATAATGGGTGTGGTTAGTAATCTTACTTCTCCTTGATACAAACCATTTGCTGCATCTCCTGGTGGTTCAATAATTATTTTTAGTGCACCTGGTTTTTGTCCTGATATTGTTAACACTTCTGGTTCAAATCGTATCCAATCTTTTATATCACCTGTTACATCTCTTTCTATGCCTATTTCTTCGGATGTATCTGTTGATATCATAACTGTATCTTCTGCATATCCATTTCGTAGTACGTTTTCATAGCTTAGTGCTGCTTTGTTTACTCCTATCGCTACTCCTAGTACGCTTGGCACTAACAAAATTAGTATTATAATCATCAGTGGTAAAATTATTCTCTTTTTCATTGGTATCTCTTTCTTATCTTTGTTTAAAAATTTTATGATGCTTCTGCTGTGAATATGATTGTTCCGTTACATGTTCCTTTTGGATTGTTGGTAGTATCTATTTGTGTTTCCCAATAGGTATTATTAATTATCTGTGTTGCCGGTTGTGTTTGTTTGGAAATAGTCATTGGTAATAACGCAGGTCCTGATGTCAAGCTTGTTTTGTCAGTAAAAATTTGACTCATATTTGTTGTGTACCGTTCGTATCCTATTGTTATATTCCCCTCTTGATTGCACATGAAAGACAGATCGCCACCTGAGCTATTGCTGTTGGTTCCGCCATATCCCCACACACTTACATTTATTGGCATATTTCCAAGATTTGTTACATTGATAGTCATATTTGCAGAATTTGCACCTAAAGGAACATCCCCATAATCTAGAAGTGTGGGTGTAATGTTGACTGCGTACAGTGGGCTTATGATTGTCATATTAAAATTATTATCTGTTAGATTTCCATCGTTAGTGGTAATATTGCAGTACCATGTTCCATTGTTAGCATAATACAATGTTTGAAATGCACATGAGACAGATTTAATTGTTGCTCCGCTGAATGTACAACTGGAATTTGTATAGTGCTCATTGTTATTATCTGGGTCTGATGATCCATTTAGATAATAGTAGAATGTTGCGTTTGCTGATATCATATCTTCTTCTGAATCTGTTACTGATGCGTTGCAGTAAACAGTTTTAGTTCTTCCTGCTAGCAAGTTTATTGGGTTTAAGATTGATATTTCGTTGATTTTTGGAGCAGAGTTCCCCCATACTGTACACGCTGCCGCACCACTGAAAGATATGTTTATATGAGTGTAATCTACATGCGCCCAGATTGCCGGTCCAGTTGCTTTTACAAATATTAATCTGAGCGATATATCGTTGGCCAGTGTATAGTTTGCTATTTGACTACTGATATCACAACTTTGGTTTGCTTCAGTTTGAACATTGCTTATTCCGCCACAATTCACATTTTCATATGTTGCGCCATTAAACCATTTCAACGTCACTGATGGTATATCGCTATCTTCATAATGTTCTGTCCAGAAAATTACTGAGTCTATCACTGTTCCTGGAATAAAAGTATTAGTCCAATTCATTTCGAGATAATATTCTTGGCTGTTTGAAACGATTGATATATTTGAGCGGACATCGTTTGAAGTACTTATGAAAGCTATGTTTTCTGATCCTGCAGGACTATTTTTATATGCTGCACTTGCAGCTGTATCTTGGGATTCACTTGAACCAGTAATAGAAAAATTAACTGTATCATTGAGTTCATTATAAGTTGTATCATATACATTGAACGAGAAATTTCCAGCACATGTGTTGTTGATTAGCCATGAGTGACTCATGTCTCCTGATCCCACACCAGCTATTTCATAATCACAACTCTCTGCCCGATCACTTTCA
>JACKQG010001784.1_pt1 | contig 29192 bp, 26 predicted proteins | sample 8237621 | NCBI WGS metagenome assembly JACKQG01 (sample SAMN15677084, study PRJNA649215) | marine metagenome | biome: marine; feature: Black Sea; material: saline water; isolation source: suspended particulate matter (SPM) from the Black Sea western gyre | collected 2013-06-09/2013-06-10 | depth... | reverse complement strand
GTTATATGGAAGCCAGTACAACTCCTTATACCCTCACTTGGGATGCTTCTAATGCGTCCAGTGGTGTATATTTTGTGCAGGCTGATGCAGAAGGTTTTAAAACCACCCAAAAGTTGATGTTAATAAAATAAAAGATTCTAAATTAGACAAAAAAAGGGAGATAATATTTATCTCCCTTTTTTATAGGATGGAATAATTATTATAAATCTAATTCGTCTAATACAAATTGAGATAAATTAAAATAGTCCTTACAGGAAAATTTAAAGGTTGAATGTTCATAATCACCGTGATCATTTATCACGTAATGTTTTTCATATTCAACCTGTTTTGTAATAATTTGTTTCAAAGCATAAATAAAATGATCCACATCGTCTTTGGTATTATACAAACCAAAACTCACACGAACCATACCCATCCAGGGTTCGGTATGCCAATCGGTAATCTGTTTTGCACGGGCCTCATTAATTTGAATGTGATGGGTTAACTCCAACATTTTTTCAACATAAGGGTGGGCACAGAAACATTCATTTCTAACTGCAATATTAAAATAATCATTTAGAATGGCAGCCACAAGTCCATGATTCAAGTTTTTCATATTAAAGGAAATTGTACCTGCCCGTGGGCAAGTTTTCATACAGGTTTCACCATAAATGACCACCTCTGGTATTTTCAACATTTCTTCCAGACAATAATGGGTTAACTGTGTGTCTTCTTCCAGTACATTTTCCATTCCAATTTGATCTAATACATGAATGGCTGCTCCCAGGGTGATTGCTCCGAGAATATTTTGTGTACCTGCCTCTTCTCGGTCGGGAAAATCATTGGTTACATAATAGCGTTCGGGAAATACTCTGTCAACCATACCACCACCCACTTCTTCAGGTTCAATTTTTTCCATGAGGTCTTTCCGGACGATCACCACTCCAGGTGAGCCAGGGGCGTAGGTTTTATGACCGGAAAAAATCAGAGCATCCACATCCATGGCAGGGTCAGAATGACCACTCATTTCAATGGGTACATGGGCAGCCATCTGGGCTGCATCCACAACCACATAGGCTCCATAATGATGGGCTAACTTTGCCACCTCATTGATAGGGTTGATGATGCCCGTTACATTGCTAATACCCGTAACAGAAACATAATTTACGCGTCCCTCGTATTCTGCTAAATAGTGCTCTAACAGGTCCATATCCACACAGCCCATCTTCGACTCATGCGTATCAACAGGGATATGGATAACGTGACCACCATGTTTCCGGTGAGGAAGGTCATTGGAATGATGTTCCATGATGGATACCAGCACCACATCCTTTTTTGGTTGCAAATGATTGAAGACCCGTGCGATTCTGTTCATGCCAGAAGTGGTACCGCTGCCGGTAAAAAAACAGGTGTAATGTTCAGGGTCTGCTTGGACAAATCGCAATATTTCATCATGCACCCAAGTATAAGTTTTAGTGGCTATTTTGGCGCTGAAGTGCATTAAAGAATGGGTATTGGAATAATGCTGAAGAAATTTTTCACCCGTTCGATGGGCAATTCCCATCATGAGTGTAGAAGCAGTAGAATCCAGGTAAATCCGCCGAGTAATCTCTCCACTTGCAATTTGATATTTAGTTTCTAATCCCAGAAAATCATTCTGAACTTTCTCTAACAAATTGGTGAAATTATTTTCTATTAAGGCAGGTATTATTGTGTCAGTTTCCATAGGTCAAATTTAAGGAATATATATTATTTCTTCTCAATAAAGATTAATCACAATTTGGATGATCAGTAATTTTAGCGTCCAGTTGCTTCTTCAGTTGATCCGTCATTGTATATTTTGAATTCCACCCATCCCAATAGCAAGGAAGCAGTCCGATGCCGGTGGAAGAAATAAAAGCTTCGTCCATTGCGTTAATGGAATCAAGTGGTATAAAATCTTCAACAACTGATAATCCAATTTCTGGTGCAATTTCCATAATCGTATCCCGCATGACACCGGGAAGAACACCTAAACCAAGACCTGGAGTAATAAGTGTTTTTTCCTTAATAAAAAAAATATTTCTGATGGCGCATTCTGTTATAATTTTGGACCGGTTATAAAAAACTGGTTCAAATGCACCTGCTTTTTCAGCATCTTTTTTTGCCAGCATATTACCTATATAATTCAGTGATTTTATCGCCGGATTAAACCGGATAATGGGGTATTTCTCCTCTGAATAAAATAAAACCTTAACCGGCTCTTTTGGTTTTACTGTAAAGGGACGAATAGTAACATAGAAATTAGGGCTTCCCGTATAATTCCAGGGAGTTCCTGTTATTTCACCCCTGGTTACCATTAATTTTATTAATCCCGATGAGAATTGATTTTTTTGAATGATTTCCTTAAAAATTGAAATTAATTCGGCATTTGATTTATCAAGCACAATTTGAATTAGGGTTAATCCAGAGTGGAGTCGTTTCAGATGTTTTTCCGGTTTGAAAAGTCTCCTATTTTGAAAGCGGATTGTTTCAAATAAACCATCACCACGCTGAAACCCTCCATCATTGAAAGAGACCTTCGAATTAGAAGCAGACTGCCATTCGCCATTAATATAGTTAATAATTTCTCTCACTAATGATTTGAAATCAGGTTCTCATTTTTATGACCTATAGATTGCAGTTGGAAGCCATGACAGAAAGGTTTAAGAATGGCCCCCTTTTGCTGAGCTTCCTGCCATTCTTCCAGAGAATCTGAATCCCAAACAATGCCACCGCCAACAGGATAAATCCCTATTTCATTTTGAATAGTCATGGTACGGATGGCAATATTGAAATCCATATCTCCGTTTGTAAGGATGAATCCCAGACTGCCGGTATAAACGCCCCGTTGATAACCCTCCAATGAATCGATAATTTCCATGGATTTTTCTTTAGGGGCACCAGTGATTGAACCACCTGGGAATAATGCAGTAATAATTTCCGTTTCTGTAACTGATTGGTGTAATTCCCCAAAGACACGGGAGACCATTTGATGCACCGTTTCAAAGGATTGAATGCAATATAAACCATCCACATTTACAGAACCAAAATTACAGATTTTACCAATATCATTTCTAATTAGATCAACAATCATTAAATGTTCAGCGCGATCCTTTTCGCTTTGATAAAGTTCGCCAGCCAGACGCTCATCTATAATGAGATCATTAGAACGAGGACGGGTACCCTTCATTGGAAATGATTCAATATTTTTGCCCGAAGTACGAAAAAACCGCTCAGGGCTGAAACTCAATATTTGAAAATCCTCCAAGTTAAGATACATGCCATAATGAGGATGTACACTTTCCCGCATTGAAAGATAAATATCCAATGGACTGCCATTTAATTCATACTGCTTGGGCTGTGTAAAATTAATTTGGTAACTATCACCATTTCTGAGCGCAGTTTTTATAGTATTGATTGAATTTTGATAATTGTGAGGTGATGGAATATCTTTTTTAAGCTGTAAATAAGAAGATTTAGCTGATTCGGTTTCAGTTAAATCAAAAGGAATAACCTGCTTGGGTTTACCAAACCATAGCAATGGTTGGTGAGAATCTGGTTTTTTAAATGGTATATGTGGGAATAAAAAATTCTTAAAATCGTAAGAAATAAATCCTACTGCTGATAGTTCATTGGATTCCGATTTCCAAATATCCAGCGTTTTCTGCCAAAGCTCTAAAGGTGGCAAATCAGAAGACTCTCCATTTAATTGGGCAATGCCATTGCTGTTTATAGAGAAAGTCTCTTCAAATCCCCAGATTGCAAACCGCTGGGAAGAAGTATCCCAATGATCAATGAGAGCATCAGGGTTGCCAAATTTTTCTATTAATTGTTGTAAATCAGTCATGTTTTTTTTTCGAGCGGTGATTTATGCAGCATGCCAAAGCTAGTAAAGTTAAAAATACGGGGAGATGGAATAGCATAAGAAAAGACACGATTTTCTTTTAAAAATTGTGAAAGCCCAATTTCCTTAATGAGAGCTAATGGAACTTTTTTCCGAATTCCATTAATTGATTTTAATTTTGTGGGTAGTTTTGGAGGAGTCCACCCTAGGGTATTGCCGAAAAGATTTAACAATTTCAATATTACATCTTCATCCCAATCTGGGTTACATTGAAATTGTTTACTACAGATGTTAAGATGTTTACTCCTCAGTTTACTCTTTCCGGTAACTGCTTGCATTGATTGAAAAAGTGGATACAAATTTTCGTCAATACGTTTTTCGAATGCTTTTGTGTTTACCCGTTGAAATAACCCACTCCAGTTATAATCGGGTAATGACTTTTGCCAATTTTTAGAATTTTCGGTGTATTGTTGGTACTTCAGCCAGGTGGCATCACTATGGAGAACTAAGAGGCGAGCCAAAAGATCATTCTTGATTTCTATTTTATGAAGCCACAGCAGATAAATGAGAGTTGAAAATGGGAATTTCCGCCGAAATTCTCCAGCGGTTATATTTGCCAAAATATTCGGATTACAAGAAGACTGGAAGCCTGGTGGAACCTCACCTGAAATAGAAACTATATGTCCGCCAATGGCTTTACCCTGTTTGGGCAGAATGTTTAGGTCCACCCAAATCAAATTTTGTTTTTCCTTAATTCCTTTATCAGTAATCCAAATGGTATTAAGATCATAATAACCCTCCAGTTGCCAATTGAGATGGTGATGTAGAAAAGATGCACAGATTAATCCGTCATAATCTGCCGAAATAATCATTGGAAGATTTTTCTCTTTAAGCCAGGGGAATTGCGAAAACATTTCATTCTGCTGAAAAACCATGGGGAAAGATTAAGAGAATCCTGTTAAATTATTAGAACCATTTTCAATTAAATAATTAATAACCCGAAAGGAGTACCATGAAAAAACTCATTCAATCGTTTTTACCCATTTTTATTCTAAGCTCTCAAGTTTTTGCCATTGCAGGATTTGGACTCAACTTAAATCAATCACAGTTTAGTGTAGATGCAAATACAAGTTCACTGGACAACTTCGGAAGTTATGGTTATGATGAATTTAGTGGTGGAGTTGGAGCTGGTGGATACTTATATATTGATGCAGTCCCATTTGTTGATTTAGATTTAGAGTTTAGTGCCATTCGTACTAATTATGATTATCTATTAACCATTGGAAATGATACTAAATCATATAGTGTTCCATATGGAAGCTTAGCAGGTTATGTAACATTACAAAAAAAAGTATTTAAATTATCAATCCCCTTGTTAGCAAAAGCAAAATTAACTGTTGGAGCAGGAATAAATAGTCAAACTTATAAATCAATACCTGATAAAAGTGATTTAGAAGGATTAAATGTAACAGGTTCATCAAGTGAAATGCCAACTTTAGATAAATTGGTTGATTTTATTAATGAAAATACAAAAAGTAATAGTGGAATTCATTTTCAGGCAGGAGTTCAATTTAAATTGCTCATGCTTGATTCATTTCTATATTATAGGCAGGTAATTGTCGATGATGTGATCCCCGGTGCTAAAGGATTTGGCAGTCTCAATCTGAGATTGGGAATGGGTTTTTAAATTTCACAACTAATTTTAATCACAATAGGGGCAGAATTTCAGCCCCTATTTTTTTGCCACTATAATCCGTTCTATTGATTTCCAGGCACTTCCGGTTTGTCGATCGGTTGCTTCCACATAGAGGAGATATTGCCCCATTCGGCAGGTATAATTTTGACGGGTTTCACCATCCCAGCGAATGGTGCCTTCATTGGTGGATACAGACCCATCCGTTAACAGGGCTATTTCTCTACCTGTAACATCGTATACTATCATTCTTAAATATGCATTGGAATAAGGGAGTTGATACAGGATAATTGTCTCATCCTCAAAGCCATCACCATCAGGTGAAAATGGATTGGGTGAAATTGAAACGGTTCCCAGTTGATGCAACGCAGTGACAAAAATAGAATTTTCTGAAAATGGCGTTGATCCGGAAGGGTGGATACAGGTTCCCCAATTTTGAGGATTATTGGATTCCATGAAATAGGAAATTCGTTCCAGAGAAAAACCGTCATCTCCACCCCAAGAATCTTCAAAGCTGACATAATCAATCATTTTGCCGGTGGGGTCAAATAAATACACATCATCTCCACTATTATTTAAAGGGGGAAAATCGTATTGCAGCAGATAATTATCCTTGAGATCACCTGAAATAACAGCAAAATTCCCCGCTACTAAATCAAAGGTAAAAGTGCTGTCAGGAAATTGCCAATCATCTTTATCAGATATTTTCCAATTATCCAATGTGACTTCTGTTTCAGTTTGATTAATTATTTCTACCCATTCCGGATCACCAGAAAACGGGTCATACATAATTTCATTAATGAGGATATCCCCAAATTTATATTGTATATGAAAATTATATGTCAGGGTATCATTTTCAGATGCATAATCATTTTCTGTAGTAACCTCGATAAAATAGGTGTTGGCTCCAGACGCCTGTCCAGATTCGTGGGAGGAGATTAATTCCGACTGATTGGGTTCAATTTCGGTATTTTCAATTAGCTCAGAATTGATATACACCTGTGAACTCGCCGTGAGTATCCCCTCATTTTTCAATTTAATAAAAAGATCAAACTCCTGGAAAGGAGCAATTGGAAATGGCTCAACATAAACACTGTCAATCCCAACATCAATAGTAAAAGATGCCACACTATTTACCGTTCCTGGGGTTCCCAAAGAGTCCAAGCTTCTACTCCAATTATTTTCAGTATTATCAAAATCTAATACAATCTTCTCCAGTGAATATCCTGATTTTATGCTGGAACTCCAGCCCATTTCTGAAATGACAACACCCGATTCATTAATAAGATAAAGACTATCTGCACTATTACCAAGCCCATTACCAATGCTGAGATCATCAACATAAATGAGCAAAACCTCCTCCGGGAATAATGAATCATAAAATCCGTCATAATCACCTTCAAGTATTACTGCGAATTGGTTTGCAGGGAAAATGGTGAATCCATCGGGTAAAAGTTCATCAGTGGAATATTTGTCAGCTATCTGCCAATTCTTAATAGCAATGTTTTCGTCAGAAAAATTATACAACTCAACAAACTCATTTGGGGAGTCTGCACCATCTAAATCGAACATTACTTCTGAAATGGTGATTTGGGACCATAATAGGTTTATAAATATTACAAATGCAGGGACATGCATAGGAAAAAATAAAGAGAATGAATTTAAAGAGGCAAGTGATTAATCCATTGTTACATGCTATTACTTTTATTGTATTGGGACTTCTTCTCTATTATTTTGTAAATTATACATCTAAAAAATAGTTAGTATTTAATTCCCATCAAAAATAGATAGTAATCGTCTCCATTTAAATTAACAGAAATGGATGCAATGTTTGTAAGATATATATTAGTCGTTTTAACAACATCGTTAATACTCGGAAGAGATAATATTGGTGATGGTCTATACGAAGATGAGTTAATTAATTACCTCAGAAGTAATTATAAAACTTCCTCTACACTCAGTTATAATTCTGCCCGAGACGTTATGTATGGTGATTACGATAACCATAATGGAGTAGTGTATGGAGTTTATACCAATTTCAGTGTGAATAATGTACCTGAAAATGATCCTCGTCCTACCGTACATGATGGGGGTTTGAATTGTGAACATGTATGGCCACAAAGTATGTATGAAGGTTCATCTCCTATGAAGTCTGACCTTCATCATTTAAGACCTTCAAAAGATAATGTTAATACATCTCGTGGGAATAAACCATTCGGTGAAAACCCAGACTCCCAAACAGATACTTGGTATTGGTTGAACCAGAGTCAAACCTCTACACCCTCAAACAATGTGGATGAATATAGTGAGTCAGAAACTGCTTTTTTTGAACCTCGTGAGGACAGAAAGGGAGACATTGCTCGGTCTATGTTTTATTTTTATACTATGTACTCAGAAGTTGCAGATGGCAACTTTTTTGATATTCAAAAAGATGTTCTTAAAACATGGCATGAACAAGATCCTGCAGATGAAAATGAAACTACTCGAACCTGGGCAATTGCAGGCTACCAGCAGAATAAACCAAATCCCTTTGTCTTAGATGAAACGCTAATATGGCGTGCTTATTTTTATGAAGGATTTATGACAGGGGATTTAAACGAAGATGGATTATTAAATATTCTGGACCTTGTGGTTCTCGTTAATATCGTTTTGGGAGATGAAGATGTAATTCCTGCAGCTGATATTAATGGCGATGGCGCTTACAATGTGCTGGATGTCGTAGTGCTAGCAAATATTATCTTATCCCAAAATTAGTCTAACAAAAATTACCCCCATTCACTTTAATTTAACTGCATAATTTCAGGAGATATTCAATGTATAAATACCTAAGCATGATTTTGGTAATAACACTTATTTCATGCAATAAACCATACTCTAAAGAGAAAGAGGTTGTAGAAGAAGCTCAACGAACAACCAAAAGCGAACCGGTAGTGGGAGAAGAGATTACCACTGAATCCGGATTGAAATATATTGATAACGTAATAGGTACAGGTAATTTGCCTAAAGCCGGGGATAAAGTAAAAGTCCATTATACTGGTACCCTGGAAGATGGGACAAAGTTTGACAGCTCTGAAGGAAGAGGTCCACTCGAATTTACATTGGGAGTTGGAAGGGTTATAAAGGGTTGGGATGAAGGAATTTCTACCATGAAAGCAGGTGGCAAGCGAAAGCTCATTATACCTGCTGACTTAGCTTATGGTGAACGAGGTGCTGGGAAGTTAATACCCCCTGGGGCTACCTTGCATTTTGATGTAGAGCTTGTTGAAGTTGTGGAGGCATTTGTTGATACCGATTTTTCATTACCTGGCAGAGAAGATAATACTGAATCTGGGTTGCGTATGATTGTTCATAAAGAGGGCAATGGAGAAAAACCCAGTGTAGGACAAACTGTCACCGTTCATTATACTGGTTTATTAGAAACTGGAAAGAAATTTGACAGTTCACATGATAGTGGCAGACCATTTACATTTCCACTTGGGCAGGGGCGTGTTATAAAAGGATGGGATGAAGCCATTGCACTCATGAGCAAGGGGGAGAAACGTACATTGGTAATTCCTCCTGAACTAGCATATGGCAGTAAATCTAATAGAAGAATTCCAGCAAACTCTACTTTGATTTTTGAAGTGGAACTCATTGATATTCAATAATGATTAAAATACAGAAACAATTCATTTTTGGTGCACTTCTCATCTTTTTAGGTTGCCAAAATTCAAATTATAATTGGTATAGTGGTAATTTTGAAGATGCCAAAAGTGTTGCGGGTACTAAACTAATAATGCTAGATTTTTACACCGATACTTGACCAGCGTGTGTTCAGCTGGATGCTGATACTTTTACAGATTCTCATGTGCAGACATTTTCAGATGCAAATCTAATCAGTGTTAAAATGAATGCAAATGAAGAGAATGCCCGAAAAGTGTTCGATGAGTATAACTGTAAAGGTGTACCCCATTTACTTTTTGTGGATGACAAAGGAAATGAAGTTGATCGGATTATTGGCTACCTTCCTCCCAGTGAATATTTGGCAAGAATTCAGGATATCATAAATAACAAACACACTCTTGATGATTACATATCGCAATATGAAAATGGAAAAGCCAATGCTGAAATAATTGCGGGAATAGCCCTGAAATATGAGGATAGAGGCGACTCTGATAATGCCAAGAAATTTTATACAATCCTCATTAAGGATTTCCCGGATCCAAGCTCAGAATATTATCAGCGGGGCACTTATTTTCTTGCGAGTGATGCCTTCGAAAAAGGGGTATCGATGGCACTGAATGCCTATATCGCATCATTCCCAGATTCTCCCTTTATTGAGGATGCCTTCTTTACCATGGCCTATCATTATGCAGAAGAAGAAATGGCAGAAGAAGAAATAAAAGTTTATCTAAAAATGATTGATCATTTCCCCAAAAATTTGGGAGCTTTGAATTCTTACGCTTGGCGTATGTCTGAATTGGAAATGCGTTTAGAAGATGCGCTGAAAAAAGTTCAGAAGGCGGTTATATTATCTGCGGATAGTCCAAATAGCCAGGCAAATATTATCGATACAGAAGCTGAAGTATTATGGAAGCTCAAGCGATTTGATGCTGCTATTGATGCCATTGAAAAGGCAATATCCATTGATCCTAAAAATGATTATTTCAGGGATCAAAAAGAAAAATTTATTCAGTCCAAAAAAGAAGCCAGTCAACCGGTATAGAATCCATTTCCCCTACCCTTCCGGTCTTGTAAATTCCTCTATCTTTCTATCTGGGAGGGACAAATAAATTTTAGAATTACTACCAAAAGTAATTCCTAATGTTGAATCTGGAATATCGTAGTACCTATTTTCATATTCAAGTTCACTGGTTAATGTAATCAGAATAAAACTATTTGTGCTGTCCGTAGCAGCTACTAAAAACTCTTTGGTAAATGGGTCATAATCCAGAGCAAAGGCACCACTCTTATTTAAATGCTCCCAAATCACTACTGTATCTTTTACAGTACTGAAATCATCTTCAACGGTTAGATAGCGCCACCTGTAAAGGGTGGAATCATCCTTATGACCATAAAGAACCACCAAGATGTTATCAGCCCAGGTTATACCTCTACCACTCCAATACATAAAGGTGGCTGTAGTATCAGAAGTGTTTTCAGGAAAATAATCTGACTTGTACCAGAAATTTTCTCCTACTGGAGAAATTTTTAAAATATAATCAGTATAGCGGGGTTGGAAATATAGATTAGTACCGTCATTGGTAGCAGCCAAATATCCCTGTCCATTTAGATCCAACTCAAATCGATTAGCTGGAAATGACGTGGAATCAAATTTATAAAGGTCGATCTGCGGTCCTGAATTGGTGGAAAAATCCAAATTTGTGGTATAAAAATAACCCTTGAGGTAAGTAATATCAGCGATAGGATCTGTAGCTGTATGTTTGCTTGAATCTACTTCCAATCCATTTTGGCAGGAAAAAATTAGAAGAGTTACTAATATTGTAAAAGATAGATTTTTCATGAATTCCTCCATAAAATTTATTTAGGCAGTACTGTTAGGATGAAATAGAAACAGGCTATACGCATTATTTATACACACTCCCACGGTGGGCAATTCGTATAATTAAGATGATAAGTTCATTTTTATTTTTTGTAAAAATAATTCGATAATTACCAACCTTTAAACGATAGAAATTTTTATATTTTCCCTTTAACCGGGTAATGTTTGCCGAAAGTACCTGTGGATTTACTCTGAGAATTTCAAGTTTGTTTTTAATTCGCTTCTGCCAAATGGAGTCAATGGATTTAAATTCTTTTTCGGCTTCCTTTAAGAATTGGAGTTTGTACACTAAAGTCCGAGAGCTTGCCAAACCTTATCTGCAGAAACCACTTTTGTATCGCCAGTTTCAAGCTTTTTCATGCGATTTTCTGCAATAATACCATCTAATTCATCAAAGTACAATTCAAGTGCTCTGGCAATAATATGGCTTTTTTTATGGCTGGACTCCTTTGCCACTTTACTGAGTTCCCCTGCTAGTGATTGAGGCAGGGTTATGTTTAATCGATCATGTTTTTCCATAATATCCTCATAATAATCTGCTATTATATGCGCATAATATAGAGCATTATATAATACTGTACAACTAAAATTTAATTGTTAAAATAAATTTTATGTAGTTTCGGATTGTGTTTTTTAGAAGGGAAGGACTATTTCCGTCAATTATTCTCATAAACAATCCGTATTCCCTCCAGGGTAAGATTTGGTAAATATTTATGTTCTGTTTTAAGATGAGGAGAAATTAATCCCCCGAACCCGCCAGTGACAATGATATTACAATCATCCCATTTCATTTCATCCATAATTCGTCTGAACATTCCATCTACCAGATCAATGGCACCCAACATAATTCCAGACTGCAAATTGCTTTCGGTAGTTGTTCCCACTGCTATTTCGGGGACGGTAAAAGCAGTTTCTTTTAACAGAGCCGCCCGTTCAATTAAATTTTGAGCTGCTACTTCAATTCCAGGGGCAATAGCACCGCCGATGAAAGCACCTTTTTCATCCACAACATCATAGTTAGTAGCCGACCCAATATCACCTATAATAGCTGGTGCCCCAACTAATTCTTTGGAGGCTGCTACATTACAGATTCGGTCAACTCCTACATCCTGGGGTGTCTCAACTAATAGTTCTACATCAGAATTTTGGTAGGTGATAATATGTGCATCAATCTGAAATAAATTTCGTATGGATTCAATATATACCTGTGTCAAATTGGGCACTACCGAACTGATGGCTGCTTTAGTAATATCAAACTCATTTAATGTAGAAAACTGATTCCAGAAATCCAAGGTGGAGGGCAGCCTTAGGGTGTGTACCCATTTTTCACCATCGTGAACACCGCAGGTGACATTGGTATTCCCAATATCTACAGCTAACATCATTATAAAATTACCACCCCGCTGGGAAAAGTTTGTGTCTCCCCATTTATCAAAATTTCAGCGTGTCCCAATGAAGATATCCCCTGAAATATGCCCTGCTGTTTTCCCTTCTCTGAGTGAAAAGAAACAGCCTGATCTTGATGAATACAGTAGTCTGTCCAAAGGGAAATTATGAAATCCATTTGATTATTGTAGAGTGCTTCAAATTCATTTAGAATTGTAGAAAGAATCTGCTCTCTGCTATGTATCTGTCCAGAAAACATAGCCAGGGAAATAGCATTGTCCCTGAGAATACTCGGAATATCCTGGGAACTTTCATTTATATTCAAACCTACCCCCACCACTACTTTAAGTCCATTTTGAGATTGTTTAGATTCAATGAGGATGCCACCCATTTTTTTGTCTTTGAGCATAATGTCATTGGGCCATTTCAATCCAGTTTGAATGGCAGTTGCCGCAGTAATTCCTTTTACGATACTAATTCCCATTAATAAGGGGAGCAGCCCCATTTTTTCTAATTCTAATTTAGAGTGTAAAATAAAGGAAAAGGTGAGGCTTTTTCCCGGAGTTGAAACCCATTTATTCTGCCGCCGTCCTTTACCCGCAGTTTGCTTATCGGTTAAAACAAGTAAACCATGAGTCGAGCCATTTTTAGTAAATTTCCAGGCATCCTCATTAGTGGAGTTTGTTCGAGAGTGATAATTAAAATCACGACCCAAATTGGTGGTGCGAAGATATTTTTGGTAAAGTTCTTTCGAGAACATACCTGAAAATTATTTCTTAGACTCAGTCAGATACAGAAATGCGTCCGTCAATCCCCTATTGGTATAATTAATGAGGCGCATTTTTTCATCCACCAGAAAAATACAGGGGAGTCCTGTGGGCTTTACCCATGAATGCATAATTCGGTATTCATCTAACAAAATGGGTACATTCGGATCAGGGTATTTTTTATGCCACGCCACTATATCATCAAAGGTTGCGGTTGTCTTTCTTTCTGGACCTTCGAACATAATGTTTACCAATTGTACTTCACCATTTTCAATAAGGTCTCTTACAGGGAGGTAGCGATTTTTCCACCAGGGATTTTTCGTAATAGCTAAGTCATTGCTGTTGAGCCAGCTTGCCATATCATTGCAGGGGGAACACCATCCTGCAGAAAGTTCAATGAGGGTCATTTTTCCCTGATGAGCAAAATCATATAAATCTACACTTTCACCAAATTGGTCAATGGCTTCAAAGCGGGGTATTAAATCGCCAGCCTTTGGGACACAATAATTTCCCTTGGGGTGTGCCCTGCAATTCTGATTGTAGCAATCAGCATTGCTTAGGCATTCACAACCAGTAGGCCCCGGACAGGGCAGGTCAAACCCCGGGTCTTTAATTTCATCAATCCGTGGATTAACCGGCCAGCCTCCCGCATAAACAAAAGCAGGAGTCTGTTTTTCCTGACTGAACAGTATGCCCATTAACAATAATATTTCAATTAACTGACTAATCTTCATGTAATTCCTTTTTTAATTTTCCAAATCTGTGCCGCAGACTTTACAGAATTTAGCATCGTCTTCATGATTTTCATCACCACATCCGGTGCAGGCGATATTATTGGTGGATTGTTTTATAGTTATATATTCAGCTGAAATAATACCAGTGGGTATAGCGATGGTTGCATACCCAATTATCATTGCCATAGATGCAATTGCCTGCCCTAATTCAGTTTGGGGTGAAATATCTCCATATCCAACCGTAGTAATAGTGACTATTGCCCAATAAATACTTCGGGGAATACTGGTAAATCCATTGGCTTCCCCTTCTAAAAGGTACATGATAGAACCAAATATGGTAACCAAGGTAAGTATTGAAAATAAAAATACGATAATTTTCCGTCGGGATGAATACATTGCTTTCATGAGCATATTCGCTTCCCCAATATATAAGATTAATTTCAATATTCTAAAAATTCTCAACACTCGCAGAATTCTAATGACAATCAGGTAACGGCTAGCAGGGAAAAATATGCTGATGTAGGTGGGTATGATAGAGAGAAAATCAATGATCCCAAAAAAACTTTTTAAATAAAGGACAGGTTTACCAATACAATAAATTCTGAGAGAAAATTCAATGGTAAAAAGCAAAGTGAAAAACCATTCCATGATATAAAGGATTTCACCATAACGATTGTTATAATATTGTACGCTGTCCAGCATTACCACAATTACACTTAGAAGAATGCTAACAATTAATAAAAGGTCAAACCCTTTACCGGCAGGAGTATCCGATTCAAAAATTATTTCGTATATCTGATTTTTTATTTTAGTATTATTCACAATTCTGATAAGTAAATTGAGTTATTAATTATTACAAGGAAAGTCTTAATCCTTCATGGGCAAAATAGGGAATTACAGAGCTACCATTTTCATTTAATATTTTTGAGGCTTTTTCTAATTCTGCGTCAATATCATCATCACTGCGTTCGGGGTCATGATGATAATAAACGAGGTTTTTAACCTCTGCTGATTCTCCTAATTTGGTAACCTGTGAAATCAGTGAATGTCCCCAGCCATGTTTAAGGGGCATATCGGCTTCAATATATTGAGCATCATGAATGAGAATATCGGCATTTCTACATTGCTCTGTCAGTTCAACCAGCTCAATTGATTTCTCATAAGGGGGTTCAATCTCATTATCAGTGAAATAGCAAATTATTTTATCTTCTATTTTGATTTTATAGCCAAACGCTTTACCGGGATGATTCATAGGCACTAATTCAATATGAAAGCCATTGCTGCCCAGAAATTCCAGTGGGTTTTCAGTGACAAAATTAAAATTAGATGGTACCTGATCAGGGGTTATGGGAAAATGGGCACCGTCCATTTGATCAATTAGGGATGCTAAAACCACATTTTTTTTATGCAGAGTGGGAAACATATGCACTGGTCGGTTTGGCTGGTAAATTGGTGTAAAAAATGGGAATCCCTGGATGTGATCCCAATGGGAGTGAGTGACAATGACAAATATCTCCAATTCCGGCTTTCCAATTATGGCACTACCCAAGTTGCGAATGCCTGTTCCGGCATCCAGTATGAGAATTTTATTATCAACGGTAATGGAAACGCAGGATGTATTCCCGCCATAGCGATTGGTAGTGGGCCCCGGACTAGGTACTGATCCGCGCACTCCCCAAAAATCAACATGTATATTATTCATTCATATTCCTTTGGATTAGATAGGATAATTTAATAGGGTAGATGAAAATGAGGCAGAGGTTTATTTTTTCATATTAATAAATTGCAGGGGAATGTCAAGATTTTCATTTTTCAAAAATGAAATAATGCTCTGGAGGTCATCAATTTTTTTACCGGTGACTCGAATTTGCTCACCCTGAATTTGTGATTGTACTTTGAGTTTTGAATCTTTAATCATTTTGTTGACCTTTTTCGCATTCTCTTTTGAAATACCTTCCTGCAGTTCTACTTTTTGCCGAACCGCCATCCCAGACCCTTTTTCAATTTCATTAAATTTAAAAGTTTTTAGCGCAACAGATCTGCCAATTGCCCGTTTTTCCAGCATATCCCGAACAGCGCTGATCCGCATATCTGAATCTGATTCGATTTTGATGGTACCTTCCTTTTTATTAAAAGTGATAGTGGTATCACTTCCTCGAAAATCATAGCGGTTGGTTATATCCCGGGTTACCATATTCACGGAATTTTCAACTTCCTGAATATCATATTTGCTTACTATGTCAAAGGTTGGCATGATTTACACTCCTGAATTATAAAAATTGTAGAAAAAAGAATATTGAAATTTACACAGCATAATTAAATGAATTATGGAGATTATTTTATAATAAGTACTACTAACAAATTATGATTTTGTACGGATACGCTTTTTCTTTAATAAGGCATAAAAATATTTTACCATATCTTTGCTTTAATGTAATATACTTACGAGTAATTTACGAGTATTTTATTATCATGAACTTCAGATCAGTATTTCATATAAGACTACAAAATTTCGAACTTCAGGCGGAGCGTATGCTGGATGCTGCCCTGAAAAGCAGGGCAGTGGCTGTTATATCATCCCACCATGCCAACGGAACTATTGTGGCACTTTCTCCTGAAGCTCGGCAGGAGGGACTTATACAGGGCATGAAAGTGAGCCTAGCGCGAAAGATGTCCCACAGTACCCGCCTTTTACCTTACAATCGTTCCCTCTATGCCCGTATGCACAATTATCTCTACCAGACTGTAGCCCAATTTTCACCCCTTGTAGAGCCTGCAGTTTTTGGTCAGTTTTATATGGATATGACCGGCATGAATGGAATTTACAAAAATGACCTCCGTGCTGGTGATATCATTTCCAAACGCATTGATGAGTTGGTGCATCTAGAAAATCACATCGGCATCAGCAGTAATAAACTGGTAAGCCGCATCAGTACCTCTGTGGTACCGGAGCGGATTTATATAATTGACAGAGGAGAGGAAAGTCACTTCCTGGCACCCCTCCATTCCCGTTTACTGCCTACATCAGCCGAACCACCAGTAGAAAAGATGCTGCGTTTTCTTTTTCTTCGGCAGGTTCAGGATGTACAGTCTGTGATGGAACGGGAGACCGCTGCTGAGGCTATTTTCAGCCGTTACTACAAACCCTTGGCCATGGAAGCACAAGGCAGGGACACCTCTGCTGTTCAGCCTCCCCGGAAGCGTGACCATATTATTGAGCAGGTAGTTCTCCCGGAAGATACCAATGATGAGGAAAAACTCTGTGCCATTGTTCGCCAAATGGCAGGACAGGTGGGCTTCAAGCTTCGCCGACGCAGTCAAATTGCCCGGCAGGTGAATTTAGAAATCCATTATACAGATGGTTACTCAAGTAGGCGTACTGGCTCTCTAAAAATTAACGATGAGACTTCTGTAATACAGGACTGTCTGAATCTCTTTTTCCGTGCCAATATCCGCCGTAACCGCATTCGTACTATTATTGTAGATGTTTCCAAATTTCAGACGGTTGCCTGTCAACTGGATTTATTCAGACCCATTGAAACACAGAATAGAACATTGGCAGAGGCATTGGATTGTATCCGGAAAAAACATGGATTTACTGTTATTAAAACAGCCGCGTAATTATTTTATACCACTAAGTACACTGAAAACACTAAAGAATATAAAAAACTCCGTGCTCTTAGTATCCTCAAAGATAAAAGCATGTTTACCAGTTTAAACACCCACTCCGTTTTTTCCAAAATGCAAGGCACCGCTTCCCTGAGAGAACTCCTTTCCCAGGCAAAAAAATACCGCATGAGTCATTTGGCACTAACAGAGGTGAATGGCATCTGGGGATTTATCCGTTTTGTACAGTTCGCCCGAGAATTTAATATTCACCCCATTGCCGGGGTGAATCTCATTACCAATCATGATGATGTAATCTTACTGGTAGAAAACCAGCAGGGCTACGAGAATATGTGCCGTATTATTTCGGATGTCCATGAGAGTACCGATGCTCATGTTGCCGATCTCTTGAAATCCTGCCATGAAGGATTGTTTGTCCTTGCCTATGAAGAAGAGGCTTTGAAACAGTTAACTAAACAGATACCCGGTACCCACCTCTTTGTGGAACTGCGGCCAGGGGTGGAAGAGCGCACGGCTCTATCCTTGGCGAAGCAGTTTCAATTGGAAATTGTTGCCAGCGGAGATGTGTATTTTCTGTCTCCCAATGATCAACCTGCCCATAAGGTACTGCGCGCCATTGAGCATAATACTACCCTGGAAGCGGTTGATCCGGGAGAAGTGAAAAGTGATGCCCATTATTTTCGAAGTGAAAAGGAAATGGCTACCCTGTTTCCCAATAGCTTAGATGCCATTAATAATGCTCACTATCTGGCGGAACGCTGCAAAACGGACTGGAAATTCCTTAATACTATCTTCCCCAATATGGATCTGAAAAGCACCCGGGAAGCCAGCCGTAAACTACGGAAACTGGTGTATGCAGGGGCGGAAAAGAGATATGAATTGCGGAATTCGGAATGCGGATTGCGGAATAGGGAATCAATCTACGCTAAAGCTACGATTGGCAAGCATCAAATAACGCCTATCTGCCGTAGTCTTGGCGTAGGCAGGAATAATGAACACCGAACACCGAATCTCGATCCCCTATCGCCGATCCCCCATCCCCAATCATCATCATCCGCAGTGACAAAACGCATTGAACACGAACTGTCCATAATCACTGAAAAAGGTTTTGCTCCCTACTTTCTGGTGGTGTGGGATATTGTAAAGCAGACCAATGCCACCATTGGCAGGGGCTCCGGTGCGGCTTCTATTGTGAGTTACTGCCTCTTTATTACCCAAGTAGATCCATTAAAGTACAATCTACAGTTTGAACGATTCATTCATCCCGAACGGGTGGATATGCCTGATATTGACATTGATTTTCCCTGGGATGAACGAGACGATATTATTGACTATGTTTTTACTAAATACGGACTCCACAGAACGGCTATGGTTTCCAATCAGGTATTTCTGCAGCCCAGATCAGCAGTTCGGGAGGTGGCCAAGGTCTATGGGCTTTCAAATGAAGAGATCAAAGCAGTCACCAAGCGCATTGGCTGGCACAGCCGACGCTCTGATTTGCTGCATTGGATTGAAAATGATGAGCGTTTTAAGAATTTGAATATAGATAACACCTTAAAAGAAATATTACAAATATCAGAAAAGGTAATGGGTGCTTTCAGGGTATCATCGGTTCATCCCGGCGGGGTGGTAATTGTGCCGGATGAGATTCGTAAATATGTGCCCGTACTCATGGCCACCAAAGGGGTGCAGATACTGGAATGGGAGAAGGACCAGACGGAAGATTCAGGCCTGCTGAAAATTGATCTCTTGGGCAATCGTTCTCTGGCAGTGGTGCGAGATACATTAAAACAGGTAGGGGTGTATCGTAGTGAATATGTGGATTATCATAGTATTTCCTCAGTAGGTGATGCCAAAACGGAGGCTCTCATGCAGGCGGGCAGAACAATGGGAATCTTTTATATTGAAAGCCCTGCCACCCGTCAACTCTTGGCTAAAGCCGGTAAAGTTGATTTTGAGCATGTGGTGATTTATTCTTCCATCATCCGCCCCGCTGCCAACCGCTTTACCAACCTTATGCTAGAACGAATCCACGGTAAAGCCTGGAAATTGCAACACCCTGATCTTAAATTTTTACGTGAGAGCTACGGTATTATGGTTTATGAAGAGCAGGTTTCCATGACAGCCCGAGTGTTGGCAGGGTTTGGTTATGCAGAATCAGACTATATTCGCAAAGTTATTTCCCGACCTGCATTAGAGCATCTGGTACCATTATGGAGAAATAAATTTATTGGAGGTATGGTGAAACGGGGATATACTAAAAAATTGGCTCTGGAGATGTGGGCTATGGTGCAGTCATTTTCCGGCTATTCATTCTGCAAACCCCATTCCGCATCTTATGCCATGTTGTCTTTTACCTGCGCCTATCTGAAGGCGCATTTTCCAGCAGAATTTCTGGCAGCAGTGGTGTCCAATCAAGGGGGATTTTATTCTGCCTTTGCCTATCTCAGCGAGGCACGGAGGTGGGAGATTGCCATCCTGCCGCCACATATTAATCGCAGTTTTAAAGAGTACCGGGGAAACAAGCAGCGTATCCGTATGGGACTTATGTCTATTCGAAATTTGAAGCAGAAAGCGGTGACACAGATATTAGAAGAGCGGAAAGGGGGTGATTTCAAATCACTGGATGATTTTTTTCATAGAACGGACATAGACCTTGCCGATGCCATGGCGCTGGCCAATGCCAGTTGTTTTGCTGAATTGGAGTTAGAACTGAGTCATCAGCAGATTGCCTTCCGCATTGCCTGTAATTATTTACAAAGCAGTGAGGAGGGTGAAAATATGCTGCCGCCATTTGGTGAAGGGGGACTTACTCACGAAGAAAAAATCAGATTGGAACGGGAAAGTTTTGGCTTTCCCATTTCGGAACATCCCTTAACTCCCTGGCTACCCCTTTTTACAGGGAAAATCAAAAAGGCTAGAGACATCCCCAAATATGTGGGACAAACCATTCAGCTGGCGGGCGTGCTCATTACTACCAAAGTCACCTCCACTCGAAAACGGGAGCCTATGGAGTTTCTCACCCTGGAAGATGAGACCGACATCTATGAATGTATTATGTTTCCTGATGCCTTTGGCAAATATGGCGACCTGTTAAACTGGGAAAAACTATTCATTATCCGTGGTAAAGTTGAGGTTTCATTTGGTGTTTATACCATCACTATTGAGAAAATGGGTAGTGTGCAAAAAATGGGGGAGAAAATTAGAGGAGAGAGGGTAAAATAAAAAGGCACCTTTTTCAAGATGCCTTTCAATTTACCCCTAGAGAGAATTATTATTGGAAAGAGTCACTCCAGGGTTAGTCTTCCTTCCTAATTTCCTAAAATTTCATTTACCAATAAAATAATATCCATAATATTTAGGACATTATCATTATTCAAGTCTAATGCATAGAACTGACAATCACTAGCATCATCTGAATCCAGTACAAAATTAACCAATTGAATCACATCCAAAATATTTGTGATTCCATCGCCATTGGCATCTCCCATAATAGTATCACCACAGGGATTCCCAACACTAACCGATTCAATCACCGTTGTGGTATTATATCCAGTAACCGTTAATAGAATATCATCGTCACTTTCAAAACTGGCTTCAAGTTCAATTACGGCATTTCCTGAATTATCGGCATAGGCTGATCCTAAATATTCTCCATCTACTGAAAGGGCTGCTAAGTTAAAATCACCACCACCAGATACATTTACAGAATAGGTTGATGCCCCCACTTCAATCGAACCACTATGGCTTACGGAAATTTCAGTGGGTGAATCGGTTCTAAGAACCACACTGGGATCACCAAAAATTACCCAATGATCGGTTTCGTCATCCCCGGAATTGCCATAATCGTCATTCATTTTAAGGCAACCATTAAAAGATACACCACCAAATGTAACCTTGCGATTATTGGAATAACTTTCTACTAAAATGTCCACCATTTCATCTTGAGCAGACATAGGAGGTGCCCATCCCTGATAAATGGTTGACATAAATGAGGCAATTCCACCAGAAGGCTCACCATTATGGGTGGCTCGTTGAAATGATTCTGCTAAGCTGGTATATCCTGCAAAATTTCCTGTTACACAACCAACTGTACAGACAAAAGGTAATTTATCTACATTGGTTAAAGAATTTACATGTGAGGTATTAAAATTGGTAGTGACAATAACGGTAACATCTCCGTGTCCGGTGTAATGAAGCATGCTTCGACCATCATTAAGAGCATTTTTAAGGGTAGTGCTATTGGGGTTACCACTGGCATCAGATCCACCATGGCTACCATCATACATTTCATCCACTGAAGAGTAGGTATAATCCAATAAATCTGATCTCATATTGCGGGCATGCTGCCAATCGGCTTCTCCATCGTCTCCATAACCAGCACCTTCATTAGAAGCTACCAAAACACCTTTACTATACCAATCGGCATCTAATTGTGGGTCCCGCTCATATTCAATAGACCTCTCAACCTGGGTATTTACATGAGAGGTATTCTCCGCTGAGAACCGACCTACAAAGAATTCTGGATATGAATCATTCCCAGATATATAAGCATACCATATATCTGATTCACCACCACCAAAGTTTTTTGATGGAATTTGTGTGATATCTCCAACCAATAAAAGATAGGCTAAATTGTGCGAATTATAATAATCTTCAACATAATTCTGAATTGATGTATAGTTTGTCCCTGTTTCAGAAACTGGTACCATGGTGGCTTTCAATCCTTTTTGATTTTTCCATTCAACAAATGGTTCCATGGCATTCATAAACCCGTCATAACAAATAATCAGCATTTCACCATCTTCAGGAACAGGAGTGTATCGTGTGTCATTTTCACTATAGTTTAAGAATTGATTAGAGTACATATTATGATAATCTAAATTTGGTTTTACAGAAAGACTTTTGGCTTGGAAGGAATTGATGCTTTCTCTATTATTAAAACTGATTTTTACGGTCATTTGATGAACAACTTTTAATTCATCTGTAACTGGATTATATTGAAATGGATTAAATTGAATCACCTGTCCCCTATAATCTCGGAGGATATACGGATCGGTTAAATGAGCAATTTCCCCGGGAAAGAATTCATTTTTTTGATATGCAACCCCCTCAATATAAGGTACTGAAGAAAAATCAATATTCCGCGGTAGATTGCCCTTGGATGCAGAAACATTATATTTATCAAAAGTAAAACTTTCTGATTTGATAATTTCCAAAGCTGTTCCACTTAAATCTGGAATAATGATAGAACGATTAACATGAGGAAGAATTGGTGAACCAGCTTGTAGAAAATTTGGTTCATCTTCCAAATAAATACCATCATACTCATTCCCATTTACCTGAATAAATTCTCTATCAAAATAGTTTAGTTGGAATTGAACAATGATATGTTCTGAAGTCTCAGATTGTATAAAAACATCAACGGGAATATCCTCATTGGTGAATTGAATAGTGCTTCCTGAGAGGAGCGCTGTGAAAGCAATTAGAATTATATAGTTTATAAATTTTACCATTAATTATTACCTTATTTTTATTCGATTCCTTACAATTAACTTGGTGGTAGTTTAATATTATCTCTTTATTGCTGCTTAATGGAATACTGAAACAAGATGTAACGATAATAATGGATATAATTCATTGATAATAAAAAAACAGCAATTAAATGCTGTTTCTTAAGTTAAGATTTATAATTTAATGGATATCTGTAAAGAGTTGTTAACTAATCCCCCACAATAGTGTTTACCAATATAACGATATCTAAAACATCGACTATTCCATCTCCATTTATATCTGCGGCTGATAATTCATCATCAGTGGGAATGTGGGTTTCGATAATAATGCCGATGACTATGACGACATCCAGCACATCTATGGTGCCGTCATCATTCACATCTCCTTGAGATGTGGATGAATATCCTGTGTCACAGGTCCATTCTGAGGAGCCACATTCATTTACACTTTCAATGCAATAATCGTAAACCACATCATTTTCAGCAATAACATCTGTGTAAACTGTTTGACTATTTGAAATAATTCCCATCCAAGACCCATCTCGATAAATTTTATACTCATCGGTGGCTTCCGATTCTATCCAATTTACCTGTACTTGATTCGAATAATCACCATCACTTGCATTTACAATAGATGTGGATAAAGGTGAACTTTTCTTACTACCTGGATTACAGGTCATACTGGAACCCCCACATTCATTATTTGTCTGAATACAATATATATGCTCAACTCCTGTTTGAGCACCCCAATCTTCAAAGGTAGAGTCTCCAGCATCTAATTGGGAAATTATTTGTTCATCACGGTAAAGAGTTTGACTGGTGGCTCCAGAGGAAGCAATTGTCCAATTTAAATTCACCATAAGACAGTCTTCTCCATCAGACGCTAGGAGGTTTGTTGGACTTTCAGGCTCTTCACAGGAATAGAAAAACTCCAATTTAATATGATCAATGCAGTAATTGTCTTCTGAACCGATTCTGGGCATAAGCATACCTCCACTCCATACATTTCCTACAATATACTCATTATCAGTATAATCGATGCTCAGTTCATAATCATGAGACCAATTGCCATTATCATTCATCAATCCCATATAGGTTTCAGACCAAACCGGTAGATCGTCGCATTGTGCACCTCGTACTGTAACTCTTATTTCATCTATAGACTGATAATATGGTGGTTGATAGCCATACCAAGCCTCCCCCCAATAGTCCAAAGGGTTCCACCAACTGTCATCCCAACCGAGCTTCACACAATCACTGGCACCACTAAGGCAGGAGCATGTCAACTCAATGGCGTCATCTTCAGACCAAGTCCCCTGCGTTTCACTCCCCTGTTTAAAATCTACCCAATATTCTCGAGAATTATTCATTAATTGGTAATTACTGTTAATAACTGAATAAAATTCTTCAGTTAAAACAGATTGAATTTGGGTTAAATGACGATTTGCCATAATGCGATGATATGAAGCGGGACCTGAAAATAATTCTAAACTCGGTAGTTTATCATTAACAAGCGTAAAGAGACTATCATTTTTCAAATCTAACTGAACTAAAAGAAATTCTTCATATTGAATATTTTCCACAAGAGCTTCAATTCTCCCGGAAGGGGTGAAATCTTTCATGATGAGTTCAGGTGGATTACCCTCCTGCCCAAGCAAAAAGGATAGTCCAATGGAGAAAAAGATAATTTTTAATAGTCTCCTCATAGGTGGAAGTTACAATATTTGGTGTAATTGTAAAAGCAATATTCTGAAATTTATAGTCGAGAAATATTTTTCATCCCAATTTCAAATTTATTTTGAAGTCTAAATAATTGAAAAATGACTGGGCATATATCGACGGGGGAAAGTAATTTATTGATATGAAATTATTCAACAATTTGATTGTAATAACTCTACTTTGTATATCATCTTTATATAGCCAAGTTAATACCGAAGCTATGAGGGGAGATAATCAACTGCCCGGGGTTCAGCATAATCTGGAACTTGATTTTGCCTATATTTCCGGTAATTCAGAACTAATAGAATTAAATGGTTCATATAGAGCCGATTTTGCGTCCCTTTCCAATTTGAATGGATTTTTTATATGGAAGTACGACCGGGCATTTGAAAATTCAAAAGATGACATCACTTATAAAGGATTTGGACATTTACGGATCTTCAAGCCATTTACGGTACACATTGTTGTTGAAGGATTTTTACAGAAGGAGTTTAACCATTTTATTGATTTGGAAAATCGTGAGTTAATTGGAGCTGGATTTCGGTATAATCCAATTACAAATTTATATGTAGGATTAGGAATAATGAATGAAATGGAAAAGTATCAAGATATATCCTCTAAACCAAACTTTATAAAATCAACTAATTATTTGAACTATTCGTTCACAATTCTAGATATCGCTGAGATTCAAAATATTACGTATTATCAATTTAAACTTGAGGAATTAAAAGATTACCGTATTTTATGGGATGGAAAACTTACCATTCTAGGTTTAAAAGGGATCTCATTTCATATTAATTTTCATTTTCGATACGATAAAAATTCTAACAATTCTAATTATTTTGAAATATCCAATGGATTAGGGATTAAGTTTTAGCCCTCCTTCAATAATTTACTATGGAACAAAAAGTTCTATAATTAGTAGGAAGAGGAGTGGTAAGTTACAGGAGGAGGAATTTCAAGTAATTAAAAAGGAAGGAAAAAAATGAAAAGAGTATTATTTTTAGTTGTTTTAGCGACGAGTCTTGCAATCGTTTTTTCACAGGGTAAGCCTTGTTGCAAGAACAAGGCAGGTAAAGGAAATGTAGCTTGTAAATATAATCAGGCAAATATTGATCAAAATAAGGAGGGAATTTCTGAAGGAGTTGATTCTCAAGTGCAAAATGCAGGCGTTCAATGTCCTCATAGTGCACAAAGTACCTCTGTTGACAAGCAAAATTGCCCCAATCATGCTAGTGCCCCTTGGTGGAAGTTCTGGGGAAAAAAGAAGGGATGTTGCAATACAAACTCCTGATTTCAGGAAAGGTAAATTTATTCTCGAAGAGAGTATGATACAAGCTGTTACAATATTAATTTTGTCTCGTATTAGAGATAAATTATAAGTTAACGGTGATAAGAAAGGGTCGGGATCAGTAAATATAAATTTTGATCCTCATCACAAAAAGGGATAATAAATAACAGTAAACTTGAATAAAAGGAAAGTAAAATAATGAAGAATATCAAACTAATAACAATACTTGCACTATCTAGTGCTGTTTTATTCGGTGGAAAAGCCACAGCCCACAAAGCTAAGGTTAACTTTAAGGAAACTGTTGTAGCCCGTTCTGAGTCTTCCGGCTCAATTGCTGATCTTGTAATTGAATCTGATAAGGCTATACATGGCTTGCAATTTGATATTTCTTATAATCCATCAGAAATAAAATCTGTACAACCCGAAGCTATTTCTGGTTTTGAAGTTAAATATAATGAAATATCTGAAGGCGTCATTCGTGGTCTTATTTTTAGTATGCAAGGTCAAGCATTACCAGAAAATTTAAAATTTGAATTTTTAAATGAAGATGGTTTTGAAGGCACCAGCACTATTGAATTTAAAGATATTATTTTAGCTGATAACCAAGGTAATGGTATTGAAGTTGAAGTTCAAACTTATGATATCAGTTTTTCTAATGCTTTGCCAATTAAAACCGAATTAACAGATGCATATCCAAATCCATTTAACCCTAGTTCAACCATTAATTATGGTCTCAAGAATGAAGGTCATGTTGAAATTATGGTGTATGATGCAACTGGAAGACTTGTTGAAGAGTTGGTTAACCAAAACCAAACTGAAGGTTACCACAGCATTACATGGAATGCTTCTAATCAAGCAAGTGGTATGTACTTTGCAAAAATGATTGCTGGAGATGTTGTTCAAACTCAAAAGCTCGTTTTGCTTAAATAAATCCATTCATTTTTGAATGCTATTAAAAAGGCAGAAGACAATAGTCATCTGCCTTTTTTTAGTTACATCACATAATAACAAATTTTGCAATCTTAAATTATACCCCTTGGAATTTTAGGGTGACAATAGAAATTGACTGGAAAATGGAGTTTAAAAATAAAATGAAACATAAAATTAATATACTATTAATAATTGGATTGGGTGTAGTACAGCTATTTGCGGATACGCCTCAAATTTCTGAGAATACAATTCTCTTTTGTCTTAAACCAAGTATTGAACCATTACAGATTACTCGAAATAATAATGAAGTAATTGTAAGTATTGATGAATTGAATGATGTATTCAGAACAATTCAGGTTTCCAATATTGAACCTTGGATAAAACATGCCACAGAAATGGACAAAGATGGAGATATTTATCTTAACCGAATTTACCGAATTTATTTAAACGAAAACCGTAGTATTACAACTGCACAATCTATTGCGGCAATAGGAGAAATTCCAGTTACTCTGTATGCTGAACATGAATATCTTCGAAAACCTCTTTATACGCCTAATGACCCTAGCCTAAATAATCAATGTAGTATTCCATCCGTCAAGGCAGATATCGCCTGGGATTATTGGGATATTCCCGATGAAATGCCAAGTGGGCAAAATGTATTATTAGCCTCTGTAGATACGGGTGTGGATTATACCCACCCTGATTTAGTAGCTAATCTTTGGGTAAATCAAGGTGAAATTCCCGATCTTATTTTTGAAATTGGGGTTGATACAGATGAAGATGGATATATTTCTTCCCTTGAAATTGCTGATTTTATGGCCACCCAAAGTGATTTAAATGATGATGGTGTGGTAAATTTTAGAGATGCCCTTGCAAATGGATCGCCTTTTATGGATGGATCTGACAATGATTCAAATGGCTATACCGATGATCTAATTGGGTATGATACATCTGGTCAATGGGGAACTGGTGATGCAGACCCATTCCCAAAAACAGGAGTTGCTAACAATAGTACTTGGGCACATGGTACCCATGTTGCAGGAATAATGGGAGCTACTACAGATAATGGTGTAGGAATGGCATCTACTATGTTTAATGGAAAAATTATGTCTGTGAAATGTTCAAAAGATGGACCAACAACAGATGAACCGGGTATTCATAGTGGATATAGTGGGATTACCTATGCAGCTAAAGCTGGTTTTTACGCTGGAGCAAAAACAATCATTAATAATAGCTGGGGTGGAGGCGGATTTTCTTCATCTGAAAATTCGGTTATAAATAATGCCTACACTACTTATGGAGCTATTGTACTCGCGGCTGCCGGGAATGGAAATGAAACTACGGGTCAAGAAGAATATGCTTCCCATTACCCTGCAAGTTATGATAACATGATTTCAGTATGTGCAATAAATTGTAATGGAACATGGAATGGTTGGGCAACCTACCATACAACGGTTGATTTAGCTGCACCTGGTGAAAGTATCTATAGCACAATAATTGGAAGTGGCTATGAATCATGGGATGGTTCTTCAATGGCAACTCCTAATGCCGCAAGTGTTCATGGATTGGTTTGGGCGTACCATCCGGATTGGACCAATGTGCAAGTGCGAGAACAAGTTTCTTCTTCTGCAGACCCATTTATTTATGATATTAATCCAACTTATATAGATTGTAATGGAAATAGCATAGATGGGTATTGTTTGGGTACAGGTATGGCAGATGCCCATAAAGCCATAGGGTTGAATTTTTCCCCTAATATTGTAGTTGATGATCTTTTCATTGACGACTCCTCTAGTGATTCCGATGGAGTTGCAAACCCTGGAGAATATGCAAATTTATATTTTTCTCTCTTAAATGTTGAAGGATGGGTTGATGCTACAAATGTTTCGGCATACTTATCCTCAAATAGTTCAGATGTAGCTATTATGAGTGATTTTGCAGATTATGGAAATATAGCAGCAGGTAATATTGAAAGTGGTGAATTCTTTGAAGTTACATTTTCAGATGGAATCCCATTAGGAGATGTAAATTTTCAGCTTCAAATTGTAGGAGAAGGAATTGATTATCAATTTGATCAAATTAGAGAGGTTACTATCAACGTATCTCTAAACCAATCAGGCTTTCCCATTTCCACTTCAGAAGTTAA
>JACKQG010001783.1_pt1 | contig 29196 bp, 14 predicted proteins | sample 8237621 | NCBI WGS metagenome assembly JACKQG01 (sample SAMN15677084, study PRJNA649215) | marine metagenome | biome: marine; feature: Black Sea; material: saline water; isolation source: suspended particulate matter (SPM) from the Black Sea western gyre | collected 2013-06-09/2013-06-10 | depth... | reverse complement strand
CAGCGTCAATGTGACGACCGACAGGAGGGCAATGGCTGGCTGAAGCCGATCCTCGCTCGTGAACTGAAGGGCCTCGGTCCGGCAGCTGGTCTTCATGCCTTTGTGATACTCCTCGATGATCCAGCGACATTCATACCAACCAACCACTCGATAAGCCGCTTCGAAACATCCAACCGGCTCATTGGTAATCAATATCCATTCCAGACGTTCTTGACCGCCTGAGCAGTCCAACAGACGCAGCGGGATACGCAAGGCGACTCAAAAGGTGAGTAGTTCTTTCTCGAACCAACCGCACAACGGGGCGATTCGTGGGCTTACGCGGTCGGCGTATCGGATGTTTGGGTTAGGACTGGCAGGTGAATGGAAGTAGATAGAGACCACAGGACTAGATTGGAACGCCGCATGCTTACGTTAGAAGAAGCAGCAGCAGGCCGGACCGAGCGCAGCGCTGTTCCGGCAAGACGGCCATTTCCTGTGAATTTGATGCCGGAACGGCGTCGCTGTCGCTCCTTGTTGCCGGCCTACGACTTTGGCCCTGCTGTTTCGACGCGTTGCGACGCTGCGGAAATATCGTCTGTTTGGGCGGAGTTAGTGCGTTACCAAGCCGGAGCTAGCCGGAGCTTGGTAACGAGTTTCTACATGAAGGGTTGACGCTGCCAGCGTCACTCGAAGTGACGCTGTCCAACTAAGGTTCAAGCCAATGAAGGTGCGTTGTTCCCATTGCGATCTAGGAATCGAGGTTGTTGACGACCGCTCGCTTGTCGAAGAAATGACTTGTCCAGAGTGCGGTTCTACCATCAGCCTTTCTGGATTTCGGGCCACCGAAGATTACCGCTGGGATAAGGTGAGAACCGTAGGTCACTTCAAATTGATCGATCAGGTGGGCACGGGAGCGTTTGGCAGCGTCTGGAAGGCGAGCGATACCGAGCTGGACCGTCACGTGGCTGTGAAGATCCCGCGTAAGGGGCAGCTTGATCCAGCAGAGACGGAGCAATTTCTGCGGGAAGCCCGCGCGGCGGCGCAGCTGACACATCCGAATATCGTCGGCGTTCACGAGGTGGGGCGAGACGGAGATACGGTCTACATCGTTAGTGATTTCGTGGAGGGGGCCACGCTGGCCGACTGGTTGACCGGTCAGGCGCCGGCGTCGCGTCGTTCCGCCGAGCTCTGTGCGAAAACTGCCGAGGCGGTCCACCATGCGCACGAGGCTGGTGTAGTGCATCGCGACTTGAAGCCAGGCAACATCATGATCGATGCGGGCGGCGAACCACACATCATGGACTTTGGGCTGGCTAAGCGTGATGTGGGCGAGGTCACGATGACGATGGAGGGCAAGCTGGTGGGCACGCCGGCCTACATGTCGCCCGAGCAGGCCAAAGGTCACGCCCACGATGCGGATCGTCGCAGCGATGTCTACTCGCTGGGTGTAATCTTGTTCGAGCTTTTGACGGGCGAACGGCCGTTTCGCGGCAACCCACGTATGTTGTTGTTGCAGGTAATCAACGAGGAGCCACCGAGTCCTCGCAGATTGAACCACCGCGTTCCTCGCGACCTGGAGACGATCTGTCTGAAGGCAATCAGCAAGGAGCCTTCGCGCCGGTACCAGACGGCTGAAGGGTTGGCGGAGGATTTGCGGCGTTGGCTGAATGGCGAGCCCATCCAAGCACGGCCGGTGGGCCGCGTAGAACGACTCTGGCGCTGGGCCAAACGGAATCCTCGAATTGCAGGACTGAGCGCCGCGGTCGCCTTGTTGTTGGTAGGTGTGGTTGTCGCAGTGATGGGATACACGGTTGCCCAGCGCAACGCGGCGCGGGCCAGTGCGTTGGTGGCATTGAACGCTTCGTTTGACAACGGCCTGGACGAGGTTTCTTGGGACGTCGATCACTTGGCGGAGATGCAGGCGTTGGTTGCGCAAATCGAGGAATTGGATGCGGACCAGGGGCAAACCGCCGAGAGGCGATTGTACGAGCGTTTTGCCGCATCGATTGGCGAGCGAATTCGACAGGCGAGATTGGGAACAGATGACATCGCCGAGATTCGTTCCCTCATCCGCATGTTGGACACACACCATCCCTCGATCGCGAGTGACTTGTCAGGAGAATTGACCCGTCGTGTTGCGCTCTGGGACAACATTTTCACACTGGATGCACCTTTCGACAACGCACAAGTAGCCTTCGGAGAAGGAGTGATTCAGGTCGAGGGATTGGCATTGGCTCGCACGAGCAAGAACCGCTCGCACGTCAACGTCCTTTCACTGCAAGAATGCTCTGGATACGCTCAATTGGAGGCGCAGTTCTCCCCGTCTTGGCAGAATGCTCGAGAGTTTGGCTTGTGTCTGAATGCCACCGACCGCGAGAGCGGATACAGCTTCCTGCTCCGAGCGACTGAGATTCAGGCGAAACCAGAAATCGGGCGGTTCACAGAAGAAGAGGAGGCCAGTGCGAGCGAGGAACGCGTTCTGGAAATCGCCCGGAACGGATCGACGCTATTGCGACAGCTTGTACCTACCGACGATTCGTCGGGAGATTCCCTCCGACTGCGCGCGCGACGTGAAGGAAGCCGGCTCACATGTTCGTTGAACGATGGATCGCCTATCGTGTTTGAAGACATTTTTCCACTCAGTCCTGCAGAACCTGGTGTCTTTGCACTTGTCTGGCCATCCGCTCTGCGCGTGGAACGGATTGTGGCTGCCCAGCGCGTGCTCGGCCAGGATCGGAGCCCGTTAGAGCAAGGCGATGCCCTCCACGATAGAGGCGAGCTCAGTGAGGCGTTGAAGTGCTACGCACAAGTTGCACGGGACACGAACGATGTGTCGTTCCGTCAGGAAGCTGAGTACAAGGGTGCGCTCTGCTTGCTGGCCTTGGATCGGACCGAAGAAGCCGTGAGCGCTCTGTCAGATCTCGTGGGGGAGCGTGGAGATCGGTGGCCTCCGCTGGCCGGCTGTCAACTGTGGCTCCTGCAGATCAAGCGCAATGACGCGATGGCCGCTGATACCATTCTCGACACTCTGTCAACTCGCTATCGTTTTGAGCAACTCGTATCGATCATACCCATTCATATGCGAGATACTCTAGTCGCCGCCTATCCGGTGGATCGAACCCGGCTATTGACTCGTGATCCAGTTTACTGTTTCGATATGGAGCGGCGAATTGCTGTTCACACCCTTCTTTATCCTCTTGAGAGAAGAACGATTCACACCATGACGGAGCTTGCCAAGGCCTACTGGGCCAATAGTCAGGTCGACAAGGCGATCCAGATGGCAAAGAAGGCCGCGGACGCCGCGGATCGCATGTACGGCGATGAAAGCTCACCGAAGAACGTCTTTCCGACTGTCCATCGCTACTCCTGTTGGTTGTCGCGGCTCTACGACGCTCCAGATGCCCGGCTCAAAGATTTGAATCGTCGACTTGATGAGAGGAACCAGGTTCTTCGAAGACGATTCAGACCTTTGCTTCTTGAGCGAGCACGGATCTATTACGCAATGGGAGATCTGGCCAGAGCCGAAGAAGATCTTGAGTCATTCATGCATGAGGTTTTGACTGAATTTGAAAAATGGCAATCCCGGACGTTACCTAAGACGCAGGACGCGAGATCGGAATGGAAGACGCTGTGGGAGATGGCCATTGATGCCTCGCTCATGTTGGGGCTACTGCGCGAGCAGCAGGGGGACATCGCGGGCGCGTGTGAGGCGTGGCGTAACGGACTGCGCGTCGCCAAGGGAGGGAATGCAGATGGGAATTCCCGTTTTGTGCACGATGGGACACACCTGGTTCTTTACATGATCACGATGTCGCTGGTTGACGAGTTTTCCGAATCGGATGCCCAAGATCTATTGACACGCCTTATCGACAACATGGGCAGTCAGTTTGCGTTCACGCCGTTGCTCAACAACAGCCTCCTTCGAGAGCAATTCATCTCGGCCGGAAGGATGAGAAAGGTGATGAGCAAGGTGTGGCGGACTCCTCGGGGGCGTGACCTCGCGAAGAAACTGGCGTTTGGTGAATTGCCCCTCGTGGATTACGGGCGGCTTCCTGGATTGCTGATCGGGTATCAGTATATTCGCGACGGTGCCTTCTCAGACCATCTTACGACCGAACAAGATGCCGTAGTCTGGCAAACGGCTCATGACGTTTACGAACTCGTGTGTTCAAACCGCATAGGAATGGCCGAAATACTTGCCCTGGCGATGACATGGAAGGGCCAGACCGGTGGGTTAGGGTGGGGGAGTCTCTCCAAACCTTTGCAGGATGAGAAAGGCGTGCGGGGCCGTTTGGCATACGTGCTGGCTCATCGCCTGCTAGCGATCAACAAACCCGCAGAAGCAGCACTCCTCCTTCGATGTGCATTGACGGACACTGCCCCCGATTCCCCTCTACACCAGCTTGTCCGTCAGGAACTCGCATCTGAAAGCACTGATGTTTTGCCGGACGAACAGTGAAACCTGGCTGGATTTGATATGGCCGCCAGGGATTCTCGACATCGGCGCGCTGCCCTGTTGCCCCATCCTGGTCGCGCCTCCATCACTTCCGGGTCCTCTCGGACCCTCCAATCATTGCATAGCGCGTACCTCTACCAGTAGAATACCACCATCAAAGATCGTGCATTAACCCACACTCAATCGTGGTGTCCGTTCGGTCTCCATGTCCCACATTTCTAGCTTCAAGGTTCAGGCCGATGAAGGTGCGTTGTTCGCATTGCGATTTAGGAATAGATGTTGTTGACGATCGCTCGCTCGTTGAACAGATGACTTGTCCAGAGTGCGGTAGCACTATCAGCCTCTCTGGATATCGGGCCACCGAAGACAACCGCTTGGATGAATTAAGAACCGTAGGTCATTTCAAGCTGATCGATCAGGTGGGCACGGGAGCGTTTGGCAGCGTCTGGAAGGCGAGCGACACCGAATTAGACCGTCACGTGGCCGTGAAGATCCCGCGTAAGGGACAACTTGATCCGGCCGAGACAGAACAGTTCCTGCGGGAAGCCCGCGCGGCGGCGCAGCTGACACACCCGAATATCGTCGGCGTGCACGAGGTCGGACGAGACGGAGATACGGTTTACATCATTAGCGACTTCATTGAGGGAGTTACGCTGGCCGACTGGCTGACCGCTCAGGAACCGGCGTCGCGTCGATCCGTCGAGTTGTGTGCGAAGATTGCCGAGGCGGTACACCATGCGCACGAGGCTGGTGTTGTGCATCGCGACTTGAAGCCGGGCAACATCATGGTCGACGCGGCGGGCGAGCCGCATATCATGGATTTCGGGCTGGCCAAACGTGATGTGGGCGAGATCACCATGACGATGGACGGCAAACTGCTTGGCACGCCGGCCTACATGTCGCCCGAGCAGGCCAAAGGTCACGCTCACGACGCAGACCGTCGGAGCGATGTCTATTCGCTGGGGGTAATCCTGTTCGAGCTTATGACGGGCGAACGGCCGTTTCGCGGCAACCCACGCATGTTGTTGTTGCAGGTCGTCAACGAGGAGCCACCGAGTCCTCGCAGGCTGAACCACCGCATCCCGCGCGACCTGGAGACAATTTGCCTGAAGGCGATCAGCAAGGAGCCATCGCGACGGTACCAGACGGCTGAAGGATTATCGAAGGATTTGCGGCGTTGGCTGAATGGCGAGCCCATCCAAGCCCGTCCGGTGGGCCGCGCGGAACGTCTGTGGCGCTGGGCCAAGCGCAATCCTCGAATTGCAGGACTGAGCGCAGCGGTCGCCTTGTTGCTTGTGGGTGTGATTGTCGCGGTGATGGGATACACCGTTGCAGAGCGCAACGCAACACGGGCCAGCGCGTTGGTGGCATTGAACGCTTCGTTTGACAACGGCCTGGACGAGGCTTCTTGGGACGCCGAGCACTTTGCGGAGATGCAGGCGTTGGCTGCGCAGATCGAGGAATTGGATGCGGACCAGGGACGGACGGCCGAGGGCCGATTGTACGAGCGTTTTGCGGCAGCCATCGGTGATCGAATTCGGCAGCCGAAGTTGGGGCCAGAAGAAGTCGAGCAGATCCGCGAATTGCTGAAGTTGCTCGAACCTCACTCGGTCAGTACCGCGGCCAAGCTGCAATCCTCGCTCCAGCAGCGCCTGAGCGTGTGGGAACCGGTGTTCGAGCTGAAGCACCCCTTTGCCGAATGGGACACGGTCTTCGATCGTCGGCTGGTGAAAGCGGAGGACAACAAGCTGGTGTCGCGATTCCCGGCCGACGTCCAAGCGTCGCCACTGGTCAAAACGAAGGTGATTGCCACCGGCAGTCTGCAATTGGAGGCGGTATTCGATGCGTCGTGGCGGGCTGCCCGCGAGTTGGGGCTTGCGCTGGCGTCCGACGATGGTGTGCAGCGCGAAGCGGACTACGCGTTCACACTGAAACCCGTGGCGTCATTGGACAGCACGGCGCGACCGCTCGGATCAACGGATGAATCTTCCCGATTGCTGCGGACGCTGACCGGGCATACGGACGCGGTATGGACCGTTGCTTTCTCGCCCGATGGCTCGCTGATCGCATCAGGCGGCCGAGCGGGAACGATCCGCCTTTGGGAGACCGAGACGGGCAAGGAGCGCGCGGCAGTTGTACGGTCCCGGCCCGTGCACAGCGTGTTCTTCACGTCGAATGGAGGCACGCTGCAGGACGTGGGCCACAGCACGGATTTTGGGATGATCGACACGGAGTCGGGCGCCGTGAGGGACGAGACCCTTCCTGAATCGAGTCGTCGGGCGGCGCTTTCTTCGGACGGGCGGACTCTCGCGTACGTCCGATTCAGCGAGTCTAACAAGATCGTCTTATGGGATATCGAGACGAAGGCCGTCACCGCCAAGCTTTCAGGGCACGGAAAAGAAGTCCGATCGCTGGCATTCTTCCCGGACGGTGACCGTCTCGTCTCCGGAAGCATGGACGGTTTCGTGGTCGTATGGGATTCGGCGACGGGCAAAGAGCAACTCCGCTTGAAGTACGGCGGCCCCGTGCGGCGCGTGGCCGTCGCGCCCGACGGTCGAACCGTGGCTGCCGTCGGCGATGGATCCAAATGGGTCGCCCTGTGGGATGCCATGTCGGGAGATGAGATCGGCCGGATGGAGACCGCCGTGGACCATAATCAGGTGTTGGCGTTGTCTCCTGACAGCCGAACCCTGGCGTCACAATACGAGGGGAACGTCATCAGACTATGGGACGTGGCAACACGAATGCCGATTGTCACTTTCGATAAATGTCCCAATGGATTGCAGAGCCTGGTTTTTTCGCCGGACGGCAACATTCTGGCGGTGGCGCTGGCAGACGGGACGATCCAGCTTTGGGACTCCGCCCGTGGCGCGAGGTCCGAGCGACCGGAGCCAGATGCGGCGAAGCGACCAGCGGCGTATCAACTGAGCATCCTCAGGAACGGGGTCGCCCTTCGCGAGACAACGGTCGAGGCGGACGCCCTTGCCGACGGCCCGCTTCGTTTGGTAGCCACCTGCGACGGCGGTCGGCTGTCTCTGCAAGTTAACGACCTAGTCCCCGTCCAGTTCTATGATCTTTTCCCGCTGGGTGCGGTTGGGGGCACGCAAGTTAGCCTACATTGGCCCCATGCCGTCGGGTTGCAGCGTCTGCGCGCGACCCGGCAAGCGCTGCCGGAAGTGGCCAGCCGCCAACAATTAGCCGATCAGGCGTATGCCGCAGGGCAGTTCGAGGAAGCCCTCGAGAACTATCGAGCGCAGGCCCAGACTTCGGCCGGGACCGCGACGGGGCAGGAGTCGCGTTTTAAGGCAGCAGTCTGCCTGACCTGCCTGGGGCGGGAAGAGGAGGCCGCCGAGCAGTTCGAGCAGTTAGCCGCCGAGCGCGGAGACCGTTGGCCCATGCTGGCCGCCTGCCAGCTCTGGCTCTATCGCGTCAAACGCGGCGAGCTGGCCGAGGCCGAGCTTATTTTTCGGAGCATCTCTGGCCGTGTGACGTTCGAGCAGCTGGCGTCGATCATCCCGTTCGAGCTGCGCCAACACATTATCGACGCCTATCATGCTCGCTACGAGTACAAAGGAGGGATGGGGAACAGGCTCCGCTATAACCCTGCTTACGTGCAGGATCTCGAACGCGTTCTGCTACTCGAGAGTCTTCTGGCTGAGGCGAGCTCGCTGACACAAAAAAGGCTGTTGCGGGCTTGCCGAATGTTTGGAGACATGGAACGTGCTCTTGAGATCGGCAAGCAGATCCTCGACGCAGGTGGCCCCAGCGTCCCCATAGATCACGTTGAGGAATACTGTTGGATGCTTCGATTGGCAGGCCGATTGGACGAGGCCCTGGGGGTGATGAACGGCTATCTGTTCGAAGACGAGCAAGAGGGTATCTACAGCGAACGGTACGTCCGGCTCCTGGTCGATCGGGCAAAAATATTTTCCAAAATGGGCAACTACTCCGCGGCCGAGAATGATCTGACGGAGATCCTGCACTTGTTGCCCGGCGGCAAGCTTGACCTGAACCACATGACGGACGCGCGATTGATGTTGGGCTTCATCCACGAAGATCGCGCTGAATTTGGGGAGGCGCGAAGAATCTGGTGCGAAGCGGTAGCACCCGCGAGGGAGATCGTGAGCACAAGGCGCGAATCCCACGGTACGCTCGGGCGGGTGAGTATTCTGTACTCGCTAACCGGCAACACGTCCGACGAGCTTGCCGAGTCGATTCTGGAGAGCGGTTTTGGCGATTCGAGCGACGACTCTCCAATTGTCATTATTCTAAATGCGCTGGAGTCCAGCGGCCGGAAGCAGCAGGTTCTCGGTTCGATTGTTCGCTCGATGTGGCAAGATAAGCGGGATCGCGAATGGGCTCGCCAGCTGTCTTTCGAAGACATTAGGTTTCCGGATCGTTACCGATTCCCCACGGTGGCCGCGCTGGCGGAGGCCGTCTACCAGTTTGCACTTCCAGAAGTGCCGTCGGAGGAACAGGAATCGCTCACGGAGAAGCTGGTGGAAGACTGGTTCGAAGCCGCGTTTCGCACCGGCGAGTTCAATCGGGACATGATGGTGCAACTAACGCTGGCGTGGCAAGGCGCGACCGATTTCACCGGCTGGGGAGGTCTTCAGGAGTCGCTCGCAGCGCAGCCGCAGATGCGTGGGAAGCTGGCGTACGTGATGGGGCATCGGTTCCTGCGATTGGACAAGCCGGCGGAAGCTGCGACGCTGTTCGAGCTTGCGCTGACGGACGCGGAAGCTGACTCCACACTGGCCGAATTGGCCAGCGCAGACTTGGAGATGCTCCGCGCGAACACGGGCAAGCTCCTGGTCAGCAGCGATGGCCCTGAGCCAAGTCGAGTGATCATGAACCGTGACGGGCAAATCGTCGCCGAGCTCGACGTCGAGTCGACGGAGACGATCGATCTGGAATGCGGCGTCTATCAATTCGAACTGGTCGATCCCCCGTCGGACCAATACCTTTCAAACGATCAGGTCGACGTCTCGCCTGCAGGCCGGCATCGGTTGGATGTGAGTTGGCTTTGGAAACCCTGCGCGGCCGAACGCGGACTCCGAGGAATCGTTCCGCACCCGGCTGAGATCGCCAACGTGGGCCGCTGGCAGATTGAATCCGTTCTACCGCGAGGCGTTATAAGGACCGTGGACTGGAGCCCCGACGGCAAGTTCTTCGCGTGTGGAACCAGTTGTGGAAACGTACGGATATATGATGTTGCCACACTGCATCTCTTGCGTCTCTTCGTTGGGCATTCGCAAGGCGTTATGTGCGTGAGGTGGAGTCCCGACGGGCGAAGCCTCGCCTCCGGTGGCAGCGACAAGACCGTCAGGCTGTGGCAGGCGGACGGCACGTCCGGGCTCGTGCTCAGAGGTCATAAAGGTCCTGTCCGCTCCGTGGCTTGGAGTCCCGACGGGCAACAGCTCGCGTCGGCCGCCAACGACAAAACTATTCGGTTGTGGCGAGTCGATGGGGCACTCGCGGCGCTGCTCGAAGGGCACACCGGCGGTGTGCTCACCCTCGCTTGGAGTCCTGACGGTGCGAGTCTAGCTTCGGGGGCCAACGACAAAACGGTTCGGCTATGGGGGGCTGCGGGCGTACCCGGTCCCGTGTTGGACGGACACGCCCATTGGGTCTCCACCGTCGCCTGGAGCCCCGACGGCCAAAAACTCGCGTCGGGCAGCCACGACGACACAATCCGTCTATGGGGAGCTGACGGTACGCCGAAGGCGGTTCTCGAAGGTCATGGTAACGTTGTCAACTGTTTGGCATGGAACCCCGACGGTACGCAACTTGCATCCGCGGGCAAAGACCACACCATACGCTTGTGGAAGGCAGATGGTTCATCCGAAACTGTTTTCGAACGCTGTGGCGGGCAACCGTATTGCGTGGCGTGGAGCCCCGACGGGCGGAAACTGGTTTCCTCCGAAGAACACGGGATGATCCGGGTGTGGCAGTCAGACGGCACGCAAGTAGCAGCGATTGAAGGGCTGGCTTCGACGGACGTGCCGATGAGGTTGAGTCCCGATGGCCAATGGGTGGCTACGGGGATTGGCAGCAGCCACTGTGTTCGCATCTGTAACGTGGACGGAACACCAGGTCCGTTGCTTGAGCCTCCTGGCTCTCCCAATGTGTATTTGAAGCATAGGGCTTGGAGTCCCGACAGCAGCTGGCTAGCGGTGACGGGGGGGTGTGACATCCACTTCTGGCAGATTGACGGTACGCGAGGTACACGCTTTCGTGCGCATGACAGCGGCATCCATGCCGTGGCTTGGAGCCCTGACGGCAGTTGGCTGGCTTCCGGCGGTAATACTTCCGAGGTGCGATTGTGGCAACCCGATGGTACGCCAGGTCCCGTCCTCGAAGGCCACGTCGGCCGCGTCGATTGCATTGCATGGAGCCCCGATGGCCGGTACGTCGCTTCTGGATCGACGGACAAGACCGTCCGGATCTGGCAAGCCGACGGTACGCCGGGGGCGGTAATCGAAGGGCATACGAGTGAGATCTCCTGCCTGGCGTGGAGTGCCGACAGCCAACTACTGGCGTCGTGCGTCAAGAAGGGGGATGTCCGCCTCTGGAATCTCGACGGCACTCCTGGCCCGGCGCTTGCCGATGCATCGGGCGGCTGCTCACTTCTGGCCTGGAGCCCTGACGGTCAGTGGCTCGCCTCGAACCTAAGTCGGCATTTGCGCTTGTGGCGGCGAAATGGTGAACGTGGTCCGTCCTTTCAGGTAAAAGGCGGAGTACAGTCTCTTGCATGGAGTAGCGATGGGCAGCGTCTTGTCACGGCGTGTGCAGACAAGGCCACCCGCCTCTGGAAGATCGACGGCACCGCTGGCCCCGTGCTCAGAGGACACACGGACGTGGTCTCCTCGGCGGTGTGGAGCCCCGATGGCGCCTATGTCTTTTCGGAAGCTTCCGACGCGACTCTCCGCAAATGGAATGCGGCCACCGGCGCGGCCGACTGGGTGGCACTGCAGTTGGCTTGCGGCAAATCCATCACGTTAAGCTCTGGCGGCAAAATCCTCTATGGAAATCCGGAAGCGATTGAAGAGGAAGTGGTCTACGTCGTTGAAAAGGAGGAAGGTGTCCTGGAGATCCTCAAGCCGTCTGAGTTTCAAGCTCGCGTCGCGGCCGCGGCTGGTCCGAACAGCAGCGTGCAGATCTTGCCTGCTCCCGCTCGAAGGGCGTCCGAAGATCCGTCGGAACCGCTCTTCTCGTTCGGCGTGATTGCTGACGTACAATACTGCGACGCTGACCCGACCATGAACCGGTATTACCGCAAAGGGCTGGAGAGACTCGAACAGTGCGTCCAGGATTTCAATACTCGGAAGCTCGCCTTCGTCGTCCAACTGGGTGACCTTATAGACAAGGACTTGGCCAGCTTCGACGACGTCGTGCCGGTGTACGAGAAGCTGAAGGCGAAGCAATACCACGTCTTGGGCAACCACGACTTTTCCGTCGAGGAGGAGAAGAAGGGCGACGTTCCTAGGCGGCTTGGGCTGGAGAGAGGCTACTACCATTTCGTGCACGGCGGGTGGCGATTCATCGTGCTAGACGGCAACGAGGTGAGCCTGTTCACGACCGAGGAGGGCAGCCCCGAGCGCGAACAGGCCGTCGCGATCCTGGAGAAGCTCAAGGCAGCCGAGGCGGTCAACGCCAGAAATTACGACGGCGCCCTCGGTGACGAGCAACTCCGTTGGCTCAAGGCGCAACTGGAGGAGGCAGCCGGAAACGACGAGAAGGTCGTCGTATTCTGCCACTTCCCGGCGTTTCCTTTAGTTGCGCACAGCCTGTGGAACGTCGAGGAAGTGATCCAACTTCTCTCATCGCATGACAACGTGGTGGCCTACCTTTGCGGCCACAACCACGCCGGCGACTACGGCCAGAAGAACGGCGTCCACTACCTGACGCTCCAGGGCATGGTCGACACGGAGGACGAAACCGCCTACGCAGTGGCCGACGTCTACGCCGACCGCATCGAGATCCGCGGCACCGGTCGCCAGCCGAGCCGGACGCTGCAGTTTCCCGGCGACGGCCAGCCGAGTGAGATCCATTTTCGACAGTCCAAATTCGAAACTCCCGTGAAGCAGTCCAGCGACTTTCGCCGTAAATGGTTGTACACGAACTTCCGGGCCCAACGAGACGGTCGGAGCAATGAAGACACCGCAAGAAGCGATTTGATTCTTGACAATCAGGACCAGAAAGACGCGACAACTGAAGTTCGCGCACACCGATAACAAAACGAAAAGATCCAGCCTATGTCCAGCCAGCTATAAGGCCCACATTACTGTAATAGACCATCGACTTTCGCTGTGCGTACATGAAAACCTCAGCCGGGACGATGCGCCCGGCACCGGCCGGTTGAGTCAGGTGTCGTTGATCCAATTGGCTCTAGCCTGTCAGGGCATGACCGATTTCACCGGTTGGGGCGGGCTGAAAAACTCTCTCGAACAACGGAGCTGCGCGCTTCGCTTGCCTATGTCCTTGGCTGCCGGTTCTTGCGACTCGACAAAGCTGAGCAGGCCGTGCCCATTTTCGAGACGGCAGTCCACGACGCGCAAGAGGGATCACTCGTTCAGAAACTGGCCCAGGCCGCGTTGGATCGGGTGAAAGAAGACTGATGTGCGTGACGAGCCGCCATGCAAGAAATGTGGCCGGGTGCTCACAAGCCGTCCTCCGCGGCGGGAGGGGCTCTGTGCAGCGTTCATGCCTTGACTTGATGGTCGTCCGTCGCTGCGTCCTCCTGTTGCCCGTAGCCGTCAAGCTCCATCTGGCCAGATGGGTCAAGCGTGACGACGGTGTACGAGTTGTTTTCCGGAAATGGGCCTTCGACCATCGCTTTCAGCGTGAAATAATCGATGCCGGCGACCATCGTGTATCCGCCCGAATGGTCGTGGCCTTGAAACACCGCCACTACGTTGCCCGCCGCCTCCAGGATGCGCCGAACGTCCGCCGCATTCTTCACGCCATGGCGCTTCGTTTCATCGTGGAGCTCTTGGTGAATGAAGACGATAGTCTTCTTATCCCCTGCGGCGGCTAGATCGGATTGGAGCCACTGTTGTTCGGACTCGGGAATCCAGGAATCCTCCCACTTGTAATTACCCTCGGCGAACGGTGACCCATCCTGGTTGAAATTCGCGTCGAGCACGACAAAATGACGGCCACCGCTGTCGAATGAGTAATAACTCTGTTTGGTCGTTGCACTGCAGGCGGCCAGAAACGTTTCTTTGGTGAAGGCGTTCAAGCAGTGGTTGCCTAAAACATAATGTCGATCACCGTGAAAGCCTCCGTACACCTCGTCAATCGTGCGCAGGTAGACAAGCTCATCTTCCTTGGACCCTCCCGCGTCGACCAGGTCACCCAACTGGACGACGAATGCCACGCCCAGACGCTTGAACGTGTCTATGGCCTGGCGGAGCTTCTCGAGTGAATCTCTATAGTGCCGGGTGCCCTTGGTATCGGCGTCGGCATAATGAACGTCCGTCAAGACGCCAAACCGGAAAGGACCGGCTTTGGGCGTTTCACGCGTTTGGGGCTTGTCATTACCGCGAGGTTCCGTCCGGGAGCATCCGGTCCAGCCCAACGCAAAACCGATCGTCGCACCTTTGATGAACTGGCGCCGCGAAAGGGCCGTCGTGGATTTCGGATCGCTCATGGTCGCCTCCTAATGTGTTGAAGAATTCGCAGATCCTGGCTTACGTTGACTTCCGTTTGCGCTGCCACCATTGCCACCACCGCTTCGCCATGCGTATCGGTGGGGCTTCGATCCGATCGCCGGCCAACCAGCGTTGGAGATCGTCGGCCAGATCCTGACAACTAGCATACCGCTGATCGCGTTCCTTCAAGAGACATTTCAGGCAGATCGCCTCCAGCTCTTGTGGGATCGAACCGTCAATCTCTCGCGGCGGGCGCGGTTCAACTCTGACGATGGCTGACGTAAGCTCCATACCCGAACCAGCAAATGGACGTTTGCCCGTAAGCAATTCGTACAAGATTACCCCCAGGCCCCACAGGTCGCTTCGAGCGTCTGCCTCGTGACTCGCGCCCCGCGTTTGCTCGGGGCTCATGTAAGCCGGCGTGCCAAGTTGCACGCCGCTGTGGCTCGTGATCGTGTCCTCCTTCTCCCACCTCGCCAGTCCAAAATCCGTAATGTGCGGTTCACCCTCGGCGTCAATAATCACGTTCCCAGGCTTTACATCCCGATGAATGACACCCCTTCGGTGGGCATAATCCAGCGACTTGGCCAATTTGGACATCAATTCTGCGATTCCCTGATAGCCGGGTCGTGAATCGTGCTTGATCTTGTGGCGAAGCGTTTGGCCCTCAACAAAGTCGCCAACAATACAGTACGTGCCTTCGATCTTCGCAATGTCGTGGACCGAAACGATATGCGGATGGCGCAGTTGAGCGACGGCGCGCCCTTCGCGCAGGAAACGCTGAAGTCCAAGTGTGTCGAAAAAGACATGAGCTCGTGGGATCTTCAACGCCACGTCGCGGGCAAGCTGAGGATCGTGAGCCCGGTAAACCGAAGCAAAGCCGCCTCGTCCGACCAAGGTCAACAACTGAAATCTGCCCAGCGACCGACCCTCCAAGTTGCCTTCGTCTTCGGTCACTGCATCGACGCTCGGCTCGCCACCGTTTGGAATCCAGGAAGCGGTTTCCTGTGATCCGTCCGACTGTTGCGTTTGAGAGAAGATTTCGTTGACGATTTTCGCGTATCGCGGAAATGCCTCTTGGTAACTCTTCTGCGCAACGTTTCGGTTCATTTTCTGAAGATAGTCCAGTTCCAGGGCCAGAAGGTGTCGAAACAGTTCGCAACGCGCTGGATCCTGTTCGTCGCCCAGGAAGTCTTTGATCTCTGGTGGCGAGCCCGATTTCCACGCTTGCTCGAAGCGATCACACGCATCATCAATCCGCGCGGCGAGCGAACGCGAGATCCTCAACCCTTCGTCGCGACCTGCCTCATGCACCCTCTGAATCCTCCTCGGACCAGATAATTCGGATTCGCCACAGTTTGCGCCCCACGGTGCGCACGCTGCAGTCAAGTTGGTCGGCGATCTCTTCGTTCGAATAGCCTTCCAACTTCCTTCGAGCCACGTGCCGCAGTGTGTCGTCGTCCAACCGAGACAGGCGCCGCTGGCATTCTTCGGCCACCATGGCAGCAAACTCCGGCGTCGGCTCGTCGCCGACCATTTGTTCGATACCACGCGGTCCCGACAGGGGCTCGTCAAGCGCCGATTCGCCTTGGACTCGTCCGGAACCACGTTTCCGAGTCAGTTCATCGCGCACCAGATTCATGGCTTTGCGAGCGGTCATCAGGACCAGCAGGTGCCAAAGGTTGTCGCGGTCGCCCAACTTGGGAAAATGTCCCTGTCGTGCTCCGCGACAGAAACTCTCGAAAACGCTAAGAACCACGTCTTCCTCGTCGGCCGCACGCCGCGCCGCGTCCGGCAGCCGGCGACGGCAGAGTCGAAGCAGCCGATCGAAGTACCGTTCCCACAGGGACTGCACGGCAACCTCGTCGCCTGCCTTGACTTCGCCGATCCACCGCGATACGGAGCCCGGCGATTCCTGATTTGGCCCAGTCGTAGTCATCTGCCGATCTCTTCGGTGCTCCGATCGCGAAAAGTACCCTCACACACGCTCTGTACCGGTGCCCTAATTCTACTGGGTGGCCCTCTGTTTTACATCCGTGATGCTGGTTCCGCCGCTTTTTTCGAGTAATTTCACCCGATCGTGTCCGATGGAGCCGCTGGTTCGTGATTCCCCATTTGAAGCGAAACACTACCACACGTGAGAAACTAACCAAGAGGGGAGACCTATGATCCAAATTCGAGAGTCCTCCGTTTCCAACGTGTTTGAATTCATGAGACAATTGGTGCGACGGGGCGGTCCCAATCCCTGCGAGTATGATGATTTGGGCAATGCCATCGGCCAACTGAGCCGTCTGTACCGATGTGGGAAGTGGAAGCAACGGCACAGTGACGGTTTGCGTCGCATGTTGGGCCGTGCCTACTCGGCCAGCACACTGCAAGGGTTTGTGTATCACAAACCGCATGGGTACGCCGGCGACTACGAGATTATCGACCGGATCTATCAACGCTGGGTATCGCCGGATCCTCAACTGCGTGCTTGGGACCGGCATTTCCACGAGCTTCCCCCGACGAAGGCCGTTAGGAACCGCAAGTCCTTCTTCCTCCAAGTTCTGGAGGATCTCTATCGATCGAGGTCCGGTCCGCTAAGCGTGTTGAATGTCGCCAGTGGCCCGTGCCGAGACGTTCTGGAATTGCTGTCTCGCGACAGACCCCGGCTCGCCTTCACGTGTGTAGATCAGGATCAAAACGCGATCAACTACGCTTCGAAGCTGTTGGCCGACCACGCCGAGCAGGTGACGTTTGTGAAGATGAACGCACTACGTTGCCGGTTGGATTCGAGATTCGACGTAGTGTGGTCGGCAGGGCTCTTCGATTACTTCCCCGACCGACTCTTCGTACGAGGCCTGAAGTCTTTGTACCGGCATGTGCGTCCCGGCGGCGAGTTGATCATAGGCAATTTCTCGCCTAACAACTGGGCCAGGGACTATATGGAGCTCATGGGCGAATGGTACCTCCAGCATCGGACCGCAGAACAGCTTTGTGACCTCGCGGAACAGGCTGGCTTGGCATACCGGCAACTTCGGGTAGAACAAGAACCGGAGGCAGTCAACCTGTTCTTGCGAATCTTGCGATGAACTGCGCTGAACGTACCCTCGGCCTGGACCTCAATCAGCTTCAGCCGCCGATCGCCATACTGCGTTCCAGACGAAGCTACGGGAAAGTCTCCTAGGCTCTGTTTTAGGACCAAGAAACTGGTCGCCCAGCGACGCCGACAGGTCCTCTCTCCCCCGGCTTTGCGGGGGAGAGAGTTAGAGTGAGTGGGGCTTCTGAAACAGAGCTAGCATCGTTCGAGGAATCACTCGTAGAACGGGCACTCTTGTCCGTTGCTGAGTTGCAGTAAGTGTCAAAGGTTGTCGCGGTCGCCTAGCTTGGGAAAGCGCCCCTGTCGCGCTCCGCGACAGAAACTCTCGAAAACGCTTAGAACCACGTCTTCCTCGTCGGCCACGCGCCGCGCAGCGTCCGGTGGCCAGCGACGGCAAAGTCGAAGCAGCTGATCGAAATACCGTTCCCACAGGCACTGCGCAGCGACTTGGTCGCCTGCCTTGACTTCGCCGATCCACCACGATACGGAGCCCGGCGATTCCAGATTTGGCCCGATCGTAGTCACCTGCCTATCTCTTCGGTGCTCCGATCGCGGAAAGTTCCCTCACGGGGATTCCAGCCCGTGACCTGATTGTACGGATGACTACGTGTTTTGCATCAGACTGCGTCCGCTGTGTCTTTCTTTTGGGAAAAACTCAGCCCATCGTGTCCGGTGGGGTCGCCCGTTCGTGATTTCCCATTTGAAGCGAAACACTACCACACGTGAAAAATCAGAACATTGTCTTCGCTGACTAGTGGATTCATGGACTGAGTAGCACTGCGAAGTTTGCTTCTCCCGTCTCCGACTGTCCTCTGGACACTTGGAGCCCCACGGTCGTAAGCGTGCACCTTCAATCAACATCCTGAGTAGGGAGCCTCGCTAATGTGTACACTGCAGAGCAAAGACAAGCGTCGCGGAAGGAATCGGCATCGCATCCGGCGAGGGCGACGTGATCGCCGTCGAACGCCTCGGATGGAACGTCTTGAGTATCGCCGCCTGCTAGCAGCAGATCCGATCTGGTCCGCACTTGTCATGGACCAGCCCGTGAGTGACGTTGCGCAGGCCACAGGCAGTGATTGGCCGAGCTGGAGATCCGAAGAACTCGTAGATGAAGGCGCGGGTACTCATGATGGAACACTAGCCACATCCAACGATATAGAATCATCGCCTCTCGGTGTGGACCAAGCCCTTCAGTTCGACGGGGCGGACGTGGTAACAATCCCAGACACACCTTCGCTCAATCCGTCCCTGATCACTGTGGAAACACGGGTCAATTTCGATCGTCTTGCCTATGGACCCGGGATGAGTGGAACGGACTATCAGATGCTCGTGTGCAAAGGATCGGATGGGGCGAGAGGTAATTACCGACTCAGGCAGAGCGGCTCAAGTGAAGGCAACTACTCTCTTTCGTTTGGGGTCGGTTCCTTTTGGGAAAAATGGGAAGCGTATGGATCTGCCCAGTTGGAAACGAACCGATGGTACCATGTCGCTGGGACTTATGACGGCGAGAGTCTCGGCGTGTATCTGGATGGGGTTCTGCTCGGTTCAAAAGTCGTGGGTGATGTCGACTTTGGAAATAGCGAGCCCGTGTACCTCAGCTATAACGACGTCAGTACCTTTCCCTACCATCTTACTGGCCAAATGGATGACGTGCGCATCTGGGACCGCGCGCTTAGCGCCGAGGAAATCCGGACGAACATGCATGCCTCGTTGGCTGGTACTGAAACGGGACTTGCCGCTTTCTTTGACTTCGATGATCCAATTGGCTCCCAGGCGATAGCCGACCGCACTCCCAATGCGAACAATGGGTACCTGGGCCAAGCAACGAGTCCAGATTCCCGGGATCCAGCCCGCGTTCCTTTGGACCTTCCACCGACGGTCGTGGATTCTGTCCCAAGTTCAGGGTCGACTGTTGGCTCCAGCTTTGACCTCGACGTCACATTCTCCGAACCGGTTCTAGGTGTCGACGCCACAGATCTGGTCCTGGACGGGCCAGCAGCTACAGATGCAACAGTCGGAGATCTTGTGGACCTTGGAGGAAATACTTGGAGGTTCCCGGTCGCCGATCTAAGGTCTGGTTCACTGGCCGTGACGCTTGCGCCAAATCCAGGCAGTATAGAAGATCTGGCTGGAAACGACTTGGCTCAAGTTGTATGGGACTTGGTCGTCGAAGTCGAGCCGTCGCTCACACTGGACGTCGACCATTTTGTTTTGCTCCCAAACACTCCAAATCAGACAATCCCCATCCACATTACGGGCGGTGCGCGCATTCAGGGATCGCTGCTCAACGTGCAAATCTCTGACGGCTTCTCCGACGTGCCGGGTAGTAGTATGGATGGCCCGAACATCACAGGCGTCGACTTGGTCAGTCCCGGCACGATTTTCGGCAGCGTTGCCAACAACGGCAATAACGTGATTGAGTCCCGAGAACAGATCTGGGTCGTCGGGGCTAGTACAAGCGATGGGACCATCGTCGCGGACGGTGTTCTAGCCTACGTGACCATCGACACCACAGGCTGGTTCGGCGGCGATCGCACGTGGGAACTGAAGCTTTCGGACACCTTTAACGGGAACACAAACTTTCAAACACCCGACGGCCAGCTGACTCCGGACATCACCAACGGATCGATCCGGATCGACCGGCTGCCGGTGGCCGATCCAGGTGGACCGTACACCGTGCTGGAGGGCGGTCAAGTTGTTCTTGATGCTTCCGGTTCCGCCGACTCCGATCCGGGTGACTCGATCGTGGAATACCAATGGGACCTGGACGGAGACGGCGTGTACGGCGAGACGGGCGAATCGGCAGCATACGGAGACGAGCTTGGCGTTTCTCCGATGTTCTCTGCGGCTGGTCTGGACGGCCCAGACACGTTGACTGCTTCCTTGAAAGTCACCGATAGCTTCGGCGCTACCAGCGAGCCTCAGACGGCCTCGATCAGCATCGACAACGTGGCTCCGGTGGCAGATCCCGTGACCCAGCAGACCATTCACCGGGTCCGCGCATTGGCCCTGCAGGACTTGCCGGTGGTGTTCACGGATGCCGGTACGCTTGATTCGCACATCGCCGTGATTGACTGGGGTGATGGCACTCCGGCGGATAACGGTGCTATCGTCGAACCCACAGCGGACAATCCAGGCGAGGTCCACGCGGATCACCGCTACGCCGCTGGCGGCGAGTATATGGTGACGATCACGCTGGAGGACGACGATGGTGGGCAGGATGCCATCAATTTCACGGTCACTGTGCTGGATTCAGTGGTCGCCCAACGACACGTATTCTACAACAACTCGGCTTTCGACGGCGATGACACAGCGGCCAATGCCGCTGACGACGGGGCCATCGCTCCGCAAGAACCGGCAGCGGATACGGATGACGTCACATCCCCGGACCGCCAGCCGAAGCAGTTGGGCAAGCGGGCGCTGTTGCCCGGCGAAACAGCGAGTTTCGTCAACTATACCAGCTACAGTCAGGGCCTGAACGGCATCATGATCGACGTGACCAATCTACCCGGCACGCCGTCCGTGGATGACTTCCGGTTCATGGTGGGGAACATCAATGATCCGGCCACATGGACCATGGCTCCCACGCCACAGAGCATCACCGTACGCCCGGAAGCTGGCGTCGATGGGGCGGATCGAGTGACGATCATCTGGGCGGACGAAAGTCCTTACACGCCTGAGCGCGAAGCAGGAGCTATTTCCAACCAGTGGCTGCAAGTCACTATGTTGCCCACCGAGTATACCGGAGTCCCGCAGGCCGATGTGTTCTACTTTGGTAACGCGATTGGCGAATCGGGCAACTCGACTATTGAAACCAATGTGGACACCAACGACGAAATCGGAGCACGAAACCATTCCCATTCGCTCTTTGATCCCGCCATGCCCGAGGATGCCTACGACTACGACCGGGACAGACGGGTCGACACCAACGACGAGATTATCGCCCGCAACAATTCGACCTCGGCGTTTAGTCGTCTTCAACTGATCGCCGTACCCGCCGCCCAGGTTGAGCAGACCGGGCAAACATACGCCACCGTCAATGCCGTGATCGACTCGGTATCCGGCGATGCCTCTAAGCACTCCTTAGTAGTTGTCGGTGATCTGTTGTTCGAGGATTCTGGGATGGGCGACTATCGACTGCAGGTTGATTCGCCAGCCATGGATCCCGGCGTGGCTACAAGACTTGGGTTTCCGGGCCCAGCACCAGATCGAGGAGCCCTTGAGTTCCGTCCAATCACCGATCAAACCAGCCCCACGGATCGAGACGAGCATGGATTGCGTAACACGGCGTTGCTGGCAGAACTGTCTGATGAAGGATGGCCGGCAGACGACGAAGAAGTGTTGAGCGCCCTCGCCAGCAATGTCTTAGACGGCTGGAGCGAGGCGGATCCATTGGACAGCTTGATCTCCGATATTGTTGAGAGCCTTCCACAAGCTATCGTCTGACTCCGCCAATCTCCGCAAATGCGGATTCTCTTGAACTCCAGGCGGCTCGGAATCCGCACCTCATGATAGGACACCGCAGCGAAGCCCAATAGTTCCGGCCAGAAAACAAAACCATGCCTCGAAATCACTCCAAAATGGCCACAAAAACGAAACGAAAACGTCGCGCGACCTCTCGCACGACTGCGCGTCGTCCTTCCTACTCTCGCCACCTGCACATCGAATGTCTCGAACGACGGGAGCTATTCAGCGCCGACGTCCTGGGCTTGGGCTCGGCCGAGGCATTTCGCAATCCCGAAACCGGTGACACGGCCCAGGAGGCATGGGATGCCGTTTCCCTCCCGGCTGGCACGGACACAAAAGCCAACGAGCCGCTTTCGTTTGTTCGAATCCCCGATTTGCCCCAAGGTGAACCAGAAGATGTAGCAGCCATTCGAGTTGGCGATCACGTCTTGCTCCCGAACGCGCCAGGCCAACGTGTCCCGGTTTACATCTCGGGAGGGCAATCGATTCAAGGCGTGGTCCTGAACGTTCAGATCGACGACGGATATCCGGACGTACCAGGCAGCCGAGCGGACGGTCCCAACATTACGGCCGTGGACTTAGCCAACCTGGAGACCATCTTTGGCGGAGTAGCCAACACGGGCAACAATCTGATGGAAACGCGCGAACAGATCTGGGTGGCCGGCACGGCCACCAGCAGCGGGACTGTCACGGCCGAGGGTCTCTTGGCGATTGTGACGCTCGACACGACTGGCCACTATGAGACCGACGGCCCATGGGAACTTAGACTCGCCGACACTTTCAACGGTGATACGAACCTCCAAGGCCCAACCGGGCAAATACGCCCGGTGATCGAGAACGGCGAGATCCGGATCGCGTCCGCTGAAGCCTATCATAATCCTCTCAAGCCCGCAGACGTCGACGGGAATTCGCTTGTCACCCCGCTTGATGCATTATTCGTGATAACGCGACTGAACGCCGAGGGGAGTGGCCAGTTACCAACGGCGCCCCGGGTTTCACCTGCCGGCATCAAATATGTCGACACAAACAATGATGGCATCCTCTCGCCCATCGACGTGTTGGTTGTGATCAATGAACTGAATGCGACAGCCGAGCATGGCAACGGATCAAGAGGAGAAGCGGAAGCTTTGACCGTTCTGCCGCCACTCGTCATGCAACAACACTCACCGAAACCTCAAAACGCGACGGGCGAACAGACGGAGGTTGCCATTCCCGACCTCACATTGATCCCCAATGAGCTGACGCCGGAAAGACATAGCAGCCGTCAAACCGCCCCCACCAGTCCCAGTCGGCGAGTCCTTTGGGCTAGCGACACCGACCATCTGTGGCTTGATTCTGAGCTGGAATCAGCCACGTCAGATTTAGCTGCAGATGTATTGTCAGCTTGGTCAACCTCTCTGGATTTCGGGCCACGGGAAATTACCGTTGGGATGAAATGAGAAATGTGTTATTCGCGTTGAAAGGACTAGTCTCCTGCGTGATCTTACTGCCGACGACCACGGTTTTCGGTGTTCTGATACATGCGGACAAACGACGGCCCTCTCTCAAAGGAGAAACACAATGAATGCCGCGATGATTCAATCTGAAAACTGCATGTCGGGACCGCGTGTCAAATCGACCCAGGAATGCCCGGACGCTGGCAGAGCAAGGCGAATGTTGGATGCAGCGGTCGACAACTTGAACGAGTATTTCGCAGCACTGGAAGAACGGTGCGAGGCTCCTGGGTGTGATCTCAACGTCCTGGCGGGCGGACTGGCGGAACAGTTGCGTCGAGTGAAGGAGTTCTGCCGTGTCATTGAGAAGGTGATGGATGGGAGAACCCTGCGCAAAATACAGAGAGAATTTCGCCGACGCACCGACCACTACTTTTCCAAGAGTTCTCTCATGAATCAGGCGCGGACGTGGCCGCGTGGCTATCCCGGCGACTACAGGATCATCGACGCGACGTACGACAACCGGCCGCTATCCGAAGGAATCGGAGAGCTCATGGATGGCTACTTCCTCGCCACCACGCTAGCTCGCGGTATTCGACACCGTCGTGAGAAGATGCGTGACATGTTGACAGAGGAACTGCTCCGACGCCCGGGAGCCCAAGTCTTGAATATCGGCTGCGGCCCGTGCCGTGAGGTATTGGAGCTGGCGCCAGTAATCAAACGGTGTAATGCGCATATCACCAACGTCGATTTTGACGCTGACGCACTCCGCTTCTCCGGGGAACGCCTGAACGAAGTCGGTATAGCGGACCACGTCAGTTTTCGCCGATACAATGCTATTCGCATGGTGAACGCACAAAAGAACGTTCGCGAGTTCGGCCAGTTTGATGTGATCTATACCATCGGGCTCCTCGATTACCTATCCGACGCCATTCTGGTTCGCCTGATAAAGTCACTGCATACGACTCTAAAACCGAACGGCGTCCTGATCGCCGTGTTCAAAGACCGAGATCAGTACGCGACGCAGGACTATCACTGGTTGGTCGATTGGTCACAGTTCCATCAGCGCGATGCACGGGCCAGCCGTACGTGTTTCGATGAAGCCGGGATTGCCAGTGACGCTATTTCCGTAAGCCGAACGAGCGATAACGTCATGATTTTCTATCGTGTCCTCCAGACTGCGGACACGAAGGTGAGAACATTGACGCACGGCTCACACGGCAGAGGACGGCCGGTTGGAAGATACGACGTGCGCACATCGTCGCACGATCAACGCAGTGGCGCAGCTCGCAGCAGCTCGTCCGCCATACGGCATCCGTCGGGTCGAACACGGGGGTGAATCTATGTCGCTCACCCAAAATGACCCGGGAGTGCCCAGAAGAAAGGGACCACTACTCGGAAGGAAAAAGATGGTGTGTTTCCCTCATTGCCACCGGGCGAGTAAAGCTGCGCAGGGCGGTTGTTAAAGTGCATGTGGGTTCATGCGCATGAACGCCAATTCTTCGTCTTGCTCAGCAAGAGTGAGCCGTTTGACGTATGGCTCTCTTCAAATGAGCTTGCCTGGGTCACAATTTGTGAGCGGTATAGGGGTGAACCGATGGAGTGATCACGACGTGCCTAAATCAAACATCGAATAGCTAGGTCCCATGAATACGAGTTGCATCGTCGACGCCAGTTTCGCGGCACAGACGCCGGTTGGGCAAGTAGAGTTCGCCGAATTGGAAGGCCGGATGCTGTCGCAACTGCTGAACGGCAATACGCGTGGAGCCGTTTTGAGTTACCACGACGCGATGGTAGTGGATGTGAGGGAGGCCAAAGCGGTAGTAAGGGCCTTGGCGGACGTGCATGGCATCCGCCTCCGACGTATTTGGCTCAGTGTTGTGGTCCGTTGGCAAGTCGCCATTTGTGCCTCCGACGGTCACCATCGTCATCGTTACGAAATTGAGATACGCCTCAAACTGAGCTTGGCAAGAACTGAATTCGACAGTGGATTGCCGTCTCAATGTGAAAGTGGCGAAATGGGACGCGAACAATGCTCGCTTTCGGCCTGCGCGATTTACCCCTGACGGAGTTATTCCTTGCTCGCGGCATGGCGACCTCTAGCGCGCGTAGGTGGCGCACACCGGATTCAGTTGTCCCGCGAGGTCCGAGTCACTGGAAAGTCTATTCCCCGACCATACACACCAGGCAGCCGTCGACGGTGGAGAGGAAGACGGACTGGTTCGCTGCAGCCATTCCGTCGAAAACGGGCAGGTGCTCCAAGCGATACTCGGCCAGTCTGTTGCCGTCTCGCTTGTCGATGACCCACAGAATGGCCCCCTCGTCACCCGACAGGACCCGGTTCTGGTGTGCCAGCTTCTTCTGGAATTCCGGCTGCGCCGCCCTCTTGTAGATCTCCGGCTGGTCGATGATCTTGATGTCCGGCGGGCCGGCCAGAAACAGCATGTTGTCCGCCAAAGCCATAGCGGTAACGAAAAATGGAATCTTTTGATCGGGCCACAGCGTCGTCACCTCCCGGCCGTCGAGCGACTTGCCGTACAGGTAGTGGTCGAACGTGTTCAGCACTTGGTAGCGGATGTTGAACCCAAACCCAAAGACTCTCTCGTCTCTATCGAACACCAGCAGCCGTGACGCAGGACCAGGCCACCTGGACCAGGCGACTCGGTGGCTCCAGGCGGGATCGAGCAAACCAAACGGCGCGCGGAGTTTGGTCCCCTTGGGACGCGCGGACAGCGTGGTTGCTGGCGGATCGAAGTCGAGCACAAAGTTCCGCATGGACACCTGGCCGCCTTCTGCGGTCAAGATGTCCGTGGTGCCCACATCCTGGAACGTCATGCGAATCCATTTGGCCCTCTCCTCCGGGGACATGAATCGTTTGTCGAACTGCCTGTGTAAGTCTTCCCCGGACCAATGATCGCGTTCATCGTAGGTGATTTCGGTGACTTTTTTTCCGGTGAACGGATCTATCCTCAGCAGACGCAGGCCGCCGTCGGTGAAACGAGATCTCCCGGCAACGGCGTGAATCTGGTTGTTTTCGATCAGGATGCTGCCGTGCACGGGCCAGACCGATTCGAGCTGTTCGTAAGCCCCGTGGAGCCGTATTGCAGGAGCAGCACGAAAGCGCCAAGCCAACTCGCCGCTGGAGGCGTCCAGACAATAGATCCACCCGTCGGCACAGCCGAACAGGACGCGTCCGTGGAACAGCGTTGGAGCCGAGTCGACCCGTCCTCCGGCGACGAATTGCCACGCCTTCCCGCCGCTGGCCGCGTCGAATGCGTGCAGCGTGTGCGTGTCGATCGAGGCCACGATGGCCTTGCTGCTGGCAATGACGGGACTGGTGAGCTGTCCACCGACATCGGCCGTCCAGCCGTCGCGTAGTTTTGGGCTAACGGCAGCAGGAAGAAAACCACTTCGCGCCGCATCGCGGCGATGCATGGGCCAAGCGTCTTCCTCCACCGTGTCGACGCGGCGGTCGCGCAACCTTTCGTATGCCGGTCCCGTGCGCAGGCGTTTCGAATCGTCCGTATCGAATGTCGGGACCGGTCCCGGACCCAGCGCATAAAAACCTTCCAGCTTCGCGGCCGAGAAACAGGCGCAGTGATGCGGCGGCGTGTACACGAGACCATTGGCCGGTACCACGCCCACCAGACAACCGCCGCGAGTCCAGAAATGGTTCTGCCATTTGCCCGTTGCCGTGTCTACGAACTCGATCCCGGTTCGCGAGGTCAGGATGTACTTCTCGGTGGCCTTGCTGCGATAGCAACGGTGATGAGGGAAGTGTCCCAGCGTGTCGGCGGGAAAGACAGTCTTTCTCTGCCCGGTCAGAAGATCATGAACTAAAAACTCGCCGGTGGAGCTAGGTTGTATGTTTCTGATGCCGGCTGCCATGACCCGCCCCCCGATGACGAAGAGATCCTCCGGCGAACGATAGCCGGAAGGTGGATGCTGAGCTTGCCAGAGAGTCGTTCCGCTTGTCGCCGCAAGCGCCGTCATCCGTCGATTCCCGCCGGCAAAGAGAACAACGTCCGGCATCGCCACCAGGTTGGGACCATGGGACGGTGATCGGACAGGAAGCTGCCCCAGCGGCTCGGATACCCAGAGTTCGTCGCCGCTATCGAGGCCCCGTGCATGGATGCGCGCCCCGTCGTGGAAGAACACGCGGCCGCTGCTAACCGCCAGTGACAGGGGCGTGACCGGCGACTGCGTTTGCCAGAGTAGTCTTCCGGAGGCGGGTTCAATCGCAACGACCCGGCGCATGTCGGTCCGCGATCCCCAGTTTCCGTCGACGACTCTTTGTTCTTCCGGAGAGCGCTGGTGGCTGGGCACGTACGCATCGTAGTCAGCGGCCGCGGCGGTGACGCAGAGGAGCGTCTCCCCGGTCAGGATCAGCTCACGCGCGAAACGTGTCTCTGGAAACACTCGGAGCTGTTCACCGGTCTTTGCGTCCAGCAGCGAGACCGGTGCGTCGATTCCCAACGTCACGAAGACATCGTTGCCCGAGGCAACCAGTCGGCGCGGCGTTGCGGCCGGGCCACTCTTCAAGGGCCAGAGCGGGTTGACCCACTTCGGTATATCCTTGGTCCACAAAACGTTCCCGTTAAACGCATCTCGGGCGACGAGCGACCATTTCGCCGGAAGGTGAATCGAACGCGAGGAGCCGGCATCATTGATGAAGAAGACCCTTCCGGCCGCGCAGGCGAGTGCAGAGACGGATGCGATGTGGTCGTGGTGACGAGCTCGTTTGGGACTACCGACCCACTGGATGCGCCGCGGAGGACCGACCAAACTGTCCTTGCTGACGGCGTTGTTCGAGGCGTTGTAGAGGTAGTGCGTCCAGTCGTCCATCTCTGCAGGGACCGGTTTGACCCATTTTCGATGGCCGATTTTCGATTTCCGATCGAGGAAAACGGCGACGCCGCGAGGGGCGAGCACTCTGGTGATTTCCTCATCTACCACCTGACACTCGCCACTTGCCACTACCAGGTTGACCAGATTGTCGACGTAGGGAAGGTGCTGGCCGTCATATTCTCGGGCTGTCGTGCGACCGTACCGGCCTGATTGCGCGATGGCCGTGCGCGCGGCCTGGACGGCATCAGTGTCCCGGAGCAGCACATCGACCAGACAGTGAGAATCCGGCCGCGAGACAAGTCGGCCGACATCGTCTGGCTCAAGCACAACTACGAGGCCCGGGTTCAGGCCGGACAGCTCGATCAGCCCGTCGAGATCCCCTGCCGCGGACGATTCAGCCGGCACACAAACAAGAGTCAACGCTGCCGCAAGAACTCCTGCTTTGGAGAGAACTGCGCGTATGCCAAACGATGTTCTGACGAAAGTTGTGAAGGTTGGCGCTCGGTTCATGAGGATTCCCGTCGTTTTGCTCGAATTCGTGAAGGGAGTTACAGGACCCCGATCGATCGTAGCTGCGTTCGCCAGAACGCGGGCTATTCGGCATCCGACCGCACTCTGGCGAGTGCAGCTACAGTTCGGAAACCGATTGTAGCAGCCGCCCGTGGACGACCCAACAACCACTCCCATATTGCCTTGCATTCTCGAAACACTCGGCGAGCTGACAGAGTGCCACCGGCCTATGTGGGCCGCGATGTCATCAGAGGCATGACCTCTCGGCACGCGCCCCGCAATGCCGCGATCGGTCGTCTTGCGGCGTGTCTCACGCGCCACGAGTTGTTGAAACACGCACTGGGCCGCTGGTTCTCGAAAGTGCGGCGGAGTGTCGGACCCCTGTCTCGAGACGCAAGCTGCTGATCTGCGTCGGTGTGCGCCAGATGCATTTCGCGAATTGCCGTTTCCTACATCGGTCGTGAACACCGACACAGGTTAGCACCTCGCGTTTCGCGACGTAGGGGGCGACCTCCGCGCGTTACGAACATTCGTTTCGACGCTTCGAACGATGTGACCGAAGGTATTCGCCACAGAGCCGCTTGCCCGACCGATCAACGGTTGGCTGTACCACAAGATGCTGTGCCCGTCCGGACACGGGCAACAGGATATAGGGTACGTATGTCCATGACTCATCAGAGTGGCTATCATGCCTCCATGTTCAAAGTCTCGCACCTTGATCGTTCGGAGGCACCTTCGATGGCAATCCAGTCGCCGTCACAGCGG
>JACKQG010001782.1_pt1 | contig 29198 bp, 23 predicted proteins | sample 8237621 | NCBI WGS metagenome assembly JACKQG01 (sample SAMN15677084, study PRJNA649215) | marine metagenome | biome: marine; feature: Black Sea; material: saline water; isolation source: suspended particulate matter (SPM) from the Black Sea western gyre | collected 2013-06-09/2013-06-10 | depth... | reverse complement strand
GCTTGAGTAAGATGGCGTCGTAAAAAGTCCCATCTACTGCGTTGTAGTATTTTTTTCAGATCCTCGACATACTATATGTATGCCTTCGGTCCTGAAAAAAATCCTACGCCTTGTATATGAAACTTTTTACTTAGCCATCAACTTTGATGAACTCGTAAAAAGCTCCACTATGCCGTTTCGCGGCGCTGGAAACCAAAATAACTTTGAGCGATCAGCTTCAGTTGTGATTAAATTAAAATCAGAAAATTGTTATACATGAGTTTTTTCTGGTTTTAATTTAATTATAACTGATGCGATAACCGGCAAAAACCGTAGTTGAGTTATTTGAAAGCAAATCTATCTAAATGACAAATCCTGCATTCGATTTTATCCATCTGCATGTTCACACGCAATACAGTCTTCTCGACGGCGCTATAAGGATCGATGCCCTGTTAAAACGGGCATCCGATTTTGGCATGGATTCTGTGGCTATTACCGATCATGGCACCATGTTTGGAACCATTGAGTTTTATGAAAAGGCTGTAAAGGCCGGAATAAAACCGATAATAGGGTGCGAATGCTATGTGGCTCCGCGAACCATTAATGATAAAACCCCGTTTGATCACAAAGGGCTTTCCCATCTTGTCATTTTAGCCGAAAATCTTGAAGGTTACCGTAATTTATGCAAACTGGCTACCATTGCACAGCTTGAAGGCTTTTACCATAAACCCCGTATTGATAAAGAGGTTTTAAGAGAATACAGCAGGGGCCTTATCGGTCTTTCAGCATGTATGCATGGCGAAATTCCCAGGCTGATTATTGAAAGCGCTATTGATAAGGCGGATGAGGCTGCGCGCACCTACCTTGAAATCTTTGGAGAGGGCAGCTTTTTTCTTGAAGTCCAAAGCAACGGGATTGCAGTACAGGAAAAGGTTAACCAGGCTCTTCTTGATATGAGCAAAAGGCTTTCAATCCCACTTGTAGCCACCAACGACTGCCATTACCTGAACAAAGAGGATGCTCGTGCACATGAACTGCTTTTGTGCATACAGACCGGAAAGACTATTCATGATCCGGATCACTTCAGATTCGCAACCGACCAGCTCTATTTTAAATCAAAAGAAGAGATGCATTCATCTTTTCCCCTTTATCCGGGCGCCCTTAACAACAGTGTTGACATTGCAAAAAGGTGCAATGTTGAATTTGACTTTCTGTCAAAATCAAGCAACACATATCACTTTCCGAAATTTGGTCCTTCTTCGGATTCTTCTTCTGGTCAGACTGCGGCTGAAGTTTTCGAGCAAAAGGTCCGGCAGGGATACGCACACATATTACAGCGTATAAAAACAAAGCATCCTGATATTGATGAGAAAATTTATAATGACCGTCTTGACTATGAAATTTCCATCATAAAGGATATGGAATTTTCGAGTTATTTCTTGATTGTTGCCGATTTTATTCATTATGCCAAAGATAATAATATTCCGGTGGGCCCGGGAAGAGGGTCTGCAGCGGGAAGTCTTGTTGCCTATAGCCTGGAAATTACAGAGATGGATCCTATAGAACACGGTCTTATTTTTGAACGATTCCTCAATCCTGCCAGAAAAAGTATGCCGGATATCGATGTTGATTTCTGCATAAACGGCAGGGAAGAAATTTTTAAATACATAGTGGATAAATACGGTGGCGGCGATTATGTCGCCCAGATCATAACCTTCGGAAAGCTCAAAACCAGGGCCGTTATACGTGATGTCGGCCGCGCTCTTGGAATACCGTTGCGCGAGGTGGATTCAATCGCCAAGATGGTGCCTGATGTTTTGAATATAAGCCTTGATGAAGCGCTGACACAGGAACCCAGGCTTAAGCGCCTTGCAAAAAAGAATCCTGAGATAGAAGATCTTATAAAGATAGGTCGCGTTCTCGAAGGTCTGCCAAGACATGCATCAACACATGCCGCAGGTGTCGTGATAGCAGACAAACCTCTTGTGGAATATTTGCCTTTATGCAGAGGCAAAAAAGGGGAGGTAGTAACTCAGTTTGACATGAAATGTGTTGAGAAAATCGGACTGGTAAAATTTGACCTTTTAGGCCTTCGCAACCTTACCGTTATCGCCAATACTCTTTCCCTGATTGCCGCACGTGGCAGCGTTCCTCCGGATTTTGCAAACCTTGATTTTAAAGATCCTGATACTTATCAACTTTTAGCATCAGGCGACACAACCGGAGTCTTTCAGCTTGAAAGTTCAGGCATGAGAGATCTGCTTGTGAGGCTGCAGCCGGAATGCTTTGACGACATCATAGCCCTTGTCGCCCTTTATCGTCCCGGCCCGCTTGACAGCGGAATGGTGGATGATTTTGTTGAAAGAAAACACGGAAGAAAATCTGTTAAATACACCATCCCCGAACTGGAGCCCATTTTAAAAGAAACTTACGGGGTTATTGTATATCAGGAACAGGTTATGAAGATTGCCGGCGTACTGGCAAACTATTCCATGGCAGAGGCTGATGATTTACGCAAAGCAATGGGAAAAAAAATACCGGCGATTATGGCTAAGCACACCCTGCGTTTTACGCAGGGAGCAAAGGAGAATGGCATTGCTTCCGACAAGGCAAAAAAAATATTTGAGCTTATAGAAAAATTCGGCGGATACGGATTTAACAAATCCCACAGCGCTGCATATGCTCTTATTGCATACCGGACAGCTTTCCTTAAAGCTCACTTTCCTGTGGAGTTTATGGCTTCATTGCTTACAAGTGAAATTCATTCCATTGACGGCGTGGTAAAATATATTGCCGAATGCCGAAGTCACGCAATAGATGTTCTTCCTCCGGACATAAATGAAAGCAACAAGGAATTCACCACAGTTGGTTCAAAGATAAGATTCGGGCTTGTAGCGGTTAAAAATGTAGGAGAAGGGGCAATTGAATCTATAATTGATGCCAGAAAAAACGGAAGGTTTTCTTCCCTGTATGATTTTTGCGAACGGGTGGCTTTGCAAAAGGTTAATAAAAGGGTCGTCGAAAGCCTTATAAAATGCGGGGCCTTTGATTCTACCGACGCCGGTCGCAGACAGATGATGGAATCCCTGGAAGATGTTCTTGATTATGGCCAAAGGGTGCAAAAGGAAAGATCAGGCTCGCAGATAAGCCTGTTTGATGTCGTCGGAAGCGGGTTGCGTCCCACTATGCCGGCAATTGACGAATGGGATGAGAAACAGCTTTTAGCCTTTGAGAAAGAGTCGCTCGGTTTTTATATAACCGGGCATCCTTTAACCAGGTATGAGGCTCTGCTTGATAAGTTCACCAATGCAAACTCTATTTCAATAAAGGAAAAAAATGATGGTGCAACAGTCAGGATCGGAGGCATTATAAGAAACACCAAGACCATTAAGACAAAAAAAGGGGATTTAATGGCCTTTGTAACAATAGAGGACCTGCTGGGTTCTATTGAAGTTACGGTTTTTTCTTCAGTTTATAAAAAAATACACGATTTTTTAGTGGATGACAATCCAATTGTTTTGCAGGGACAGGTGCAAAAGGATGAAAACTCGGTAAAAATACTGGTCGATTCCCTCATTCCTATTGATAAGGTTGAAGAAACCTGGACTGCAAGCATCCACTTTAATCTGGATATAACGAAGATCGAAAGAACGAGACTTGCCGAACTTTATGATATCATCAACAAACATCCCGGTTTATGTCTGGCTTATATCCATTTGCGTGATCCTGATAAAACAGAGACAATAATCGCTTTGCCTGATACCATGAAACTTAAGGCCGGTTCGGCATTAACACGCGAAGTTAACAGATTTCTTGGTTATAATGCAGTGGAAACGGTTTGCAGAGAAGCCGCCGCCTCTCCACAACTTAATAATTTCAGGAAAAAGGGATTGGGGAATTGAGGGATTGAGGGATTAAGGGATTTAGGAATTGAGGGATTGAGGGATTAAGGAATTGAGGGATTGGGGGATTGAGGGATTGGGGGATTGAGGGATTAAGGAATTGAGGGATTGGGGAATTGAGGAATTAGGGGATTAAAATCAATAGAATACCTTCAATTCCTAAATCCCTAAATCCCTAAATCCCTAAATTCGCAATTAAGCGAAGTGTCTTTGTGGCTGAACTATTACAAAAAAACGAGATTTAGAAATGCCTAATCATAAAATCGGCGATAAAATCGCCAATAATATAAATGTATATGCCATCTTGTTGGCAGGCGGAACAGGCACACGTTTATGGCCGGTATCAAGAGAATTATATCCCAAGCAGCTTGTAAAGTTTATCGGCAATGACTCTCTTGTGCAAAGTACTGTAAAAAGGTTGTCTCCTGTTATAGATACAGAAAATATCAGAATTGTTTGCGGTCAGGAACATTTTCACGAAATTGCGCGGCACATGGCGGAAATAGGTATACAGGCCAAAGGGAAAATAATTTGTGAGCCATGTGGCAGGAACACTGCGCCGGCAATCCTTCTTGGAGCGCTGAATATTCTGAAAACCGATTCAGATGCAGTCTTATCTGTTTTTCCGGCAGATCATGTAATCAGAGATGTTAAAAGGTTTCATGAGAATGTTAAAACAGCTATAAAGCTTGCCGATATCGGATATATCGTCACCTACGGCATTAAGCCCGATTACCCTGAAACAGGTTACGGATATATTGAGGGGGCTGAAGAGTTATTCGGCAATGCATTAACCATAAAGAGGTTTGTTGAAAAGCCTGATAAATCCTTTGCAGAAAAGTATATCGAGTCCGGCAACTTTTACTGGAACAGCGGAATGTTTACATTTAAGGCCTCTGTTGTCATTGAAGAGTTTAGACGCTTTCAGCCTGAACTTCTGAAAAGCATGAAGGCTCTACTTGATAGAGAACAGGCCATCACCATAGATGAGTATGAACAACTTCCGGATATTGCCTTTGATTGCGCCATAATGGAAAAAACCGACAAAGGGGTTGTTCTGCCGTCAGATTTTGGATGGAGCGATATCGGGTCATGGAAATCTCTTTATGATTTTCTTCCAAAGGATGAAAACAATAATGTTATTGATGGCGATGTAATTGCAAAGGATACGAAAAACTGTTTCATAATGGGGCGCGAAAGGCTGATCGCAACCAACTATCTTGAAAATATGGTTGTTGTTGACACACCTGATTCCGTATTTATTTCAGATATTGATAACAGCAGAGATGTCAAGTCTATTGTGGCACAACTCAAGGAAAAGGGTAGAAAGGAATATCACGAGCATAAGACGCTGTATCATCCATGGGGAGTTTTGACTCTATTGGAGCAAAGGGATGATTTTACAGTATCCAAATTAATTATATATCCTGGTTCAATGTTGCAAGTTAAAGTTGACGCGTCAACAACAAAGCATCTGCTTGTAGTAAACGGCAGCGCAAATATTAAATCAGATAAACAAACAAGCTTGCTTGAAAAAGGGGAATCAATCCTTATTACTGATAAGGAGGCTGTTGAAGTGAGTAACCCTGAAATCAGGCCGCTTTATATTATTCAGGTAGAGATGATTAAGGGATCATAGGTCAGAAGTCAGAAGTCAGAAGTCAGAAGTCAGAGGTCAGAGATCAGAGATCGGAGATCAGAGGTCGGAAATCAGTATCCTAACACTTGATGAACTCGTAAAAAGTCAAAAACACATGTTTTTGTCATTCCCGCGAAGGCGGGAATCCAGTAATTACGCACAGTTATATAACAGGGTTTTGCCCTGATCTTCGAAATTGGGACTTTTTACGAGTTTGTCACACTTAACACGTAACACTTAATTTATTATGAAAGTACCATTACTTGATCTTAAAAGTCAGTATAAAACAATTAAAGATGATGTCTTGAAGGTTGTTGAAGAAATCTTTGAGAGCCAGTATTTTATTCTTGGGCCTCACGTTGAGGCTCTTGAAAAAGAGATTGCCGGATATTGTCGCACGCGTCACGCAGTAGGCGTTTCATCAGGCACAGATGCTTTGCTTATTTCACTTATGGCCGCTCATATCGGGCATCAAGCCGGTGTGATAACCACGCCGTATACCTTTTTTGCAACAGCCGGCTCAATAGTTCGCGCAGGCGCCAGGCCGGTTTTTGTAGATATTGATCCAAATACATATAATATCTCTCCTGAATGCATTGACACGGTTATAGCCGATATGAGTGAAGAAGAACGTGGTCGTCTCAAGGCGATAATGCCGGTTCATCTCTATGGTCAGTGCGTTGATATGCAGAACATTTTAAAGATAGCTGAAAAATACAACCTGATTGTTATCGAGGATGCGGCCCAGGCCATCGGAGCAGAACATAATGGAATGCGGGCAGGCGCTATGGGTGATTTTGGATGTTTTTCATTTTTTCCTTCAAAAAATCTTGGAGCTTTCGGCGATGGTGGAATCGTAACCACAAATTCCGAGGCATTGAATGATAAACTACGAATACTCCGGGTACATGGTGGAAGGCCAAAATATTATCATAAAATGATCGGCGGCAATTTCAGGCTGGATGCATTGCAGGCGGCGATTGTTTCAATAAAGCTTTCGCATCTTGACAACTGGACAAAAGCCCGTCAGGAAAATGCTCGCAACTACAGGGAGCTTTTTGCTGATGCAAATATAGGCGATCTTGTCAGGCTGCCGCTTGAAAAGGAAAACCGGCATATATACAATCAGTTTGTGATAAGTCTTAAGGAAAAAAGAGACGAGCTCCGCCTTTTTTTAAATAGTGCAGGGATAGGAACAGAGATTTACTACCCGGCGCCGCTGCATCTCCAGGAATGCTTTTCATATCTGAATTACAAAAAAGGTGACTTTCCTGCGGCTGAATATGCGGCCTCACATACACTTGCCATCCCCATATACCCCGGACTTTCAGATGATCAGCAAGGCTATGTGGTAGAAAAGATAAAAGAGTTTGTAAGACTTTAGGCGCTGGATTTGTTACTATGCTTATGCGTGTATAAGCCGTGAGGGTGAGCATGGATATGCTGATGCAGATGCGCCTCTTTATCTGAAACAATCCTTTTGTTTTCCATTGTATATATCGAATCGGTTATTTCAAAAAGAAAATCGATTTCATGTGAAATTAATATAAAGGAAAGATCAAGATTAGACAGTATGCTGATAAGCTTTGCCTTTGTTTTATCATCAAGGCCTGCGGTCGGTTCATCCAGAAGGAGGACTTCAGGCTTCATTGCAAGGATTGTGGCAAGGGAGACAAGCCTTTTTTCTCCTCCGGACAGTTTATAAGTAACCCTGTCTTCAAACCCGGCCAGATCAAGCGATTCCAGAGTCCTTTTAGCGATGTCAACAGCATCATCCCGGCTCATACCCAGGTTTAATGGACCGAAAGCAACATCCTCAATGACCGTGGGGCTGAATAGCTGGTCGTCGGCATCCTGAAAAAGCAGGCCGATTTTCCGGCGCACTTCATCAAACTCTTTTTCTTTTGTTACAGGTTTTCCGAATATCTCCATGCTGCCGGAAGTGTGTTTGAGAAGCCCCATGATAATGTGAAACAGGGTGGTCTTGCCGCTTCCGTTAGGCCCCATCAATCCAATCCGGTCATAACGGAAAAATTTCAAGCTGAGTTTATCTAATACGAGCGGGCTGTCTGGATAGCTAAAGGATATATCTTGAAGATTGACAATCAGGTTGTTTGTATCCATTCCAGTATTCCAAGTATCAGGATAAAAGCCGCCATCAGAATAAATGCAATTATATCCGCTCTACTGATTGAAAAGCTGCTCAGGCTGTAAAGCTTTCCCCTGAAGCCGCGGCAAATCATGGCATTGTGAACCCGCTGTGACCGGTCGAAACCCCTTACCAGAAGCATTCCAACCAGATGAGCGTAGCTTTTGTAAGTATGCAAATCGGTCTTTGGTTTAAAACCTCTAATTTTCATGGAATTAACCAGGCGGGCATATTCTTTATATATTACATGGAGATACCTGTATGTAAAGAAGAAAAGGTGCACAAGTTTTTTGGGCATACCCAATTGATGCATGGCATGGCCTATAGTAAATATCGGGGTTGATGCAATCAGCGAGATCAGCATCAGCATGATGGCATTCGATTTAATGGTTATTCTAAAAGCAAACAGCACGCCTTCACGAGTGCCGGTCAGAGAGCCGATTGAAAAGAGATGCTCGCCGACAAATGTAAAGGGCAGAAAAAGCCAGAGAAAAATAAGGAGGGTGTTTACGGGAATCAGCCGTTTGAAGACCTCTTTTATCTGTATCCCGGCAAAAAACAGGATAACAATACCTATGGCAAGGGCTGCGATTAAAACCACAAACCGGTTTGACACAGCCACCATGACCGAAAAAAGAAAAGCTATGATGATCTTGATGCGAGGATCAAGACAATAAATAATGGAATCGCTGCCTGATATTTCTTTGATCACTTTTCGACCTCTGACCTCTGACCTCTGACCTCTTGAGTTTTGCGGCGGTTTGCAAAATAGAGGGCCACGCCGACAAGACCGAATATATAACCTATGCCGCCCATTATTTCGCTTATTCCAGGGTCCTGATCCTGAGAGTCTGCCAGCATACTTATAATCGGGCTGAGCTTTTGATCCAGAGACTCGTCAATCAGGCGCCTGATTTCCTCTCTTTGCAAGCTGGTGGATCCTGAAGTTGGTTGCTCTGTGTCTGCTTTACTGCCGGCGCGGTTTGATGGCGATCCGGTATCACCTATTACTTTGGTTTCAGGCGTTTTGTTTTGTGATGCATGTGCCGCAGCGATTTCCTCTACAGGTATTTTCCATTCAGCCATATGGCCCATAGACGCCTTTAAGACAACCCTCAGACCTGTCTTCTTTGGGATTTTAAACGAGTATTCCCCTTTTTCGTTGGTTGTGCCTTCAAGAAGCCTGTTCCCTTCCATGTCAAAAACCGTAACAAGCGCTCCTTTGGCTTTTCTTCCTTTGCTGAATTTGCTTTGAGTGTATATTGTATCCCCTTCAACCCAGGCAAAGATAGTAACCTTGTGCGCAAAAGCAGGCGCTGCGGAAAAGGTTATCAGAAGAATTAACGGAAATAGATACAAAAAGGTGATCCTTTTGCAAAGATCTCGATTTTTTTTAAACATTTATTTCCTCCAAAAGTTCCGGTCTTACCTTTTTGAGAAACAGGATACAGGTGGCTGTAACGATTCCTTCAATTATCATTACAGGCAGATGTGCCGCGACTATGAGTTTTGCCGCCGGTAAAAAGGCCTCTCCGGTAAGATACAGGGAAAATCCGACAAGTATGCTGGAAACAAGGACCGCGCAGAAGCCGGAAGCAAAAGCAGCAGTTATGAATACAGATTGTTTTATGCTGCTTTTTGTGCTCCATCCGAACAGGTAGTAGCATATTACAGCCGGAAGGGCCATGTTCATGGTATTTACCCCGAGTGTCGTAATGCCGCCAAACTGAAAAAGCAGCGCCTGGAGCCCCAGAGCAACCAGTATTGCGGGAAATGCCTTCCAGCCTAAGATGAGGCCGAGCAGGCCGTTTAATATCAGGTGAACCGATGCAGGCCCTGCAGGCACGTGAACAAGGGAGGCTACGAAGAAGGCGGCCGAAAGTATCCCCATCTTTGGGATATTTTTATTATCAACTCCCTTCAGACCGATAGCCACCCCTGCCATTGTGACAACCGCGCCCCCTATGAGAATGGCCGGTGATAATACTCCTTCAGAAATATGCATATTCCTTAAAACTCTATCCCCATCCTCAGGTTATATTCATTGGCTGTTTTTTCATAAGATGAATTTGCAGCCTTTTCCTGAAGTTTACGATATTCACCCATGAGTGTGACGCTGTCAAGTATTTCATAGTTTGCGCCCACAGCCAGTCTATAATCGATGTCTCCGCTTGTGTCGGTGTCACGGTCATTATCAAAGGTTTCATAGCGGGCCGCAATTTCAAGAGGCTCTGTGACCTGGTAGGCCAGCCCGGCTGCCCAAGCCTTTTCCTTGTATGTTTTGTTGTCGGTAAATTTTTCCCTCTTTACGGCGGCAAAATATTCGCAGTCAAGGGTAAATCCGGCTAATGAAAACTCTGCAAATGCATTTACAGTATTATTGCGGCTCTCATATCCCGGCTCTGAGTTGAAAGCAGCCCCGATTGTCAGGCCATCTATTGGCTGCAAAGACAGGTTCGCTATGTATGACTCCACATCATCGGTTTCGACGTGGCTTGTATTGCGGGTTTGGGTGCCTCCGATACCTATAACCTGACCCATCACCTTTTCTCCCTTGTACATGGTAAAGGAAAGATCCAGGTCAAAAAGATTTGCTGGCGCATAACCCACGGTAACCCCTGTTGTCGCAATTTCGTATGCGCTTTTTGTGATCGGATTGCTGATGGTATGTGTAAAGAAATTGCCGAATGGCTGGCCACGTTTTCCAAGAACTGCGTAAAACGGGCATTTTTCCTGATTAAATATGGTTATGGTTGCCTCGTCGAATAATACATTGTCAGGATCGCTTCCGTCGTTGTTATTGGCAGTGTTGTTGCTCTTGTCGATATTTTCGGCCTTAAAAATAATGTTTGCGGTGGCCGATTCATTAATTACAGCTTCCAGTCCCAGTTCGATTGTCGAGGCATAAAGATCAGACGTGCCGTCGCTGTTTTTGTTTGTTCTGTCCCTGTGGTCAAGATACTGGTAATCGACCTCAACCTTGCCGCTTATGGTTACATTGTCCTGAATGCCGGCCAGGGGTCCTCCCTCGGCTTTCAGCTCATCTGTGATTTCCCGCTTGATTTCCGCCTTGATTGTTTCTTTGTCTATCGCTTTTGGAGCAGCGGTCTCAATCTCCTGCTTCAGGGCGTCCGCCTCATCCATTGTTATAACCCCCTTTTTTTCAAGAAGCTTTAAAAGCAGTTTGGTTTCAGGGCTTAATGCATGCGCGTTAAGGTTAAAAAAGAACATCGATAACAATATAGTTATCCCAATTATTATTCTATTGCGATTTATCATATTCAAATCTCCAATTATATAAGTGTTAGGTGTTAGGTGTTATGGGATTAAGGATTAATGGATTAAGGATTAGGTGGTTGATAAGATGAATAATTGCTTTAACCTGATCCCTGATCCCCGACCCCTGACCCCTGATGAATTCGATTTTTTACGAATTCATCTTATTCCATATTATGAAATTCAACCCATATAACCGCTCCAAGCTCAATATCCTTGACCTGACCTTTATATTTCATTTTTTTATCCGAGGTGTTCAGAGCGGCAAAACCCCACCAGCCGGCCTTTGGCGCGGCATAAGTAAAGACTCCGTTTTGATCCGCCTTGACGGTCTGTGTTACCATATAGTCGGTCGGGGCTTTTAACTTTCCATCCTTGTTATAGTATTCGACTTCAACTTCCGCATATGGAACAGCCTTGCCGTCGAGTTTGACAATGCCCTGAAAAACATTTCCGGCATAAAGCCCGAAGGGTTTTGAAAGTGGCACGATTTCTGTTTTCAGGCCGATTTCTTCGTCCCAGCCTTCATCATCACCAAAAGCGGTGACAACAGTTTTTGTGTAATGAACTATGAAGCAGTCTTCCGCAGGTTCCCAGTAAGGTTTGGGCTCCATGTAAAACATGTATACGCCTGGCCTTTTAATCGAGTAGTCAACCTGCCATGCGCCACGATTCATGACCTTTATCTTTTTCAGCTTGCTGAGCAGATCCTTTTTTACGCTGTTTGCCATTACTGAAAACACTTTTGGCTTAACCAGCTCCATTCCCACCACTTCAAAAGGATGGGAAAAGGAAAGTTTTAGGTTCACGGTTCTGTTGTCGTCCTGCATGACCATGGAATCCGAGGGAATAACCATTCCAAAATGGGCAAAGGCAGGCACGGCTGTAAAAAAAGTAAAGCAAAGAATCAAAGTTAGGATAGTTCCTTTTTTCATAATTACCTCCATCATCGCAAAAAAAAACCACGAACTAAAGATAGTATCTTCTTGATACTATTTTGCCTTCGTGGCTTTGTTTGCTGAGTTTTATTGATTTTTTAAATACGCAACAGGCTTCAGCCTGTAACTTATATTCGATTTCATATATTAAGATGGAAAGTATGTCAATGTTAAATCAATTTTTTGACAGGATATACAGGATAATCTGGTTCTCACGCAAAGGCGCCAAGCTCGCAAAGAAAAAAATAAAACTTAGCGTCTTTGTCCGCCAGAGTACTTTGGCGGATTAGACAATATTTTTTTCAAATAGTGTTATTCCCCAAATTTATCCTAGACTTTGACGTTGCCGTGTAACCCGGGCAAAGCTTCTTGACTTGAATATGAAATATAGTTACAGCTTACACGATTCGCAAAAAGTGATTTTTAGACTTTCAAATAACTAAATCATAACCGTTTGATATGATTGAGAACTTATAAAATCCCAAATTTCAAGTCTCAAATTACAAATAAATCCCAAATTTCAATATTCAATGACCAAAACATGTTTGGAGTTTAAAATTTAGCTCATTTACGGGTTTGGAATTTTGAATTTTGGTCATTGCAATTTATTTGATATTTGTGATTTGTTATTTGTTATTTCAAGAAAGGAAATTCCTATACAATCAAGTTATTTTCGGTTACAGTGCCGCAAAGCGGCATAACATAGCTTTTTACGAGTTCATCACAATCATAGATCGGAATTTCTAACAAAATGAAGCAAAAGATAAAAAATTTGATACTTAAAGCAGCGTTAAATGCTCATGAAAAAGGTGATCTGCCGTCATCTGAATTTCCGGATGTCGAGGTGGAAACGCCCAGGGTTGAGTCCCACGGTAATTTTTCAACAAATTTTGCAATGGCTACGGCATCAACTCAGAAAATGCAGCCGAAAAGGGTTGCAGAGGCGATAATAAAAAGTATCGATGACACAGAAGGAATAGTCACAAAAACAGAGATAGCAGGGCCGGGCTTTATTAATTTTTTCATAAACAGTCTGGCCTGGCATCCTGTTTTGCGCAGGATTCATGAAGAGGATGACAGATACGGCGCATCAGATATCGGCAGGGGAAGTAAAATCCAGGTGGAGTTTGTAAGCTCAAATCCAACCGGGCCGTTGCATGTGGGGCATGGACGCGGGGCAGCGTTCGGGGATGCTGTGGCAAACATTCTGCTTTTTTGCGGATATGATGTTGAAAAGGAGTATTATATAAACGACTCCGGCAGGCAGATAAATACTCTGGGGCGATCTGTTTTTCTCAGATACAGGCAGCTATTGGGAGAGGAAATAGAATTCCCGGATGAATGTTATCAGGGAAACTACATACATGATCTGGCAGGGCGGATAAAGGAGGATAAAGGGAGCATCTTTCTTGATCAAAAGGAGGATGAGGCCGTGCTCTATTGCGCGCAATTTGCCGCAAAAAATATTATTGCCGGTATCAGGGATGATCTTAAATCCTTTGGCGTGGAGTTTGACAACTGGTTCAGCGAACAGAGCCTTTATGACTCGGGCAAGGTTGACAAGGTTTTAAATGATTTTCGCAGCCAGAATATTATATATGAAAAAGACGATGCTCACTGGTTTAAGACAACCGACTTTGGAGATGAAAAGGACAGGGTGGTTGTCCGCAACAACGGGCAGACAACATATTTTGCTTCAGATATAGCATATCACAAAGACAAGTTTGAGCGCGGGTTTGAGCGTGTAATAGATATATGGGGGGCTGATCACCACGGCTATATCCCGCGCATAAAAGCATGCCTTGCAGCAGCAGGTTGCAGCGATGAGCAGTTTGATGTTATTCTGGTTCAGCTTGTCAATCTTTTGCGCGGGGGAGAGCCTGTAGCCATGTCAACAAGGGCGGGTGAATTTGTTACCTTAAAGGATGTAATAGATGAGGTTGGAGCCGATGCGGCAAGGTTTATTTTTCTGACGCGTCATCATGAAAGCCCGCTTGATTTTGATTTGGAACTTGCAAAGAAAAAGACAAATGAGAATCCTGTTTTTTATGTTCAATATGTTCATGCCAGGATATCGAGCATTATAAGAAAGGGGCGTGAAAAAGGGATAAAGGATATTGGCTGGGATGAGAAGGCGATCGCCATGCTGAAGGAGCCTGAGGAGATTAATCTGATTAAAAGCATGGACAGCTATCCGGAGACAGTAAGATTAAGCGCCGAGTTTATGGAGCCTCATCGCATAACATTTTATCTTATGAATCTTGCGTCCTCTTTTCATGCCTATTATAATAAACACAGGGTGTTAACCGATGATCCATTATTGACCGGAGCGCGGCTGTATCTTGTTGTTGCCGTAAAAAAGGTCATTAAAAACGGCCTGACCCTGTTAGGCGTATCCGCGCCTGAAAAGATGTAGCGATGAAAAAGGGTGAAAAAAGATCAAAGAAGAAGGTGGCCGGCGGGAAAGGAACAACGACCTGGGTTTGTGTGATATTCTTTGTTTCCGCGTGGATGTTTGTGCTCGGTATCTTTGTGGGAAGGGGGACGGCCCCTGTAAAGTTTGATATTGAGAACCTTCAAAAGGAGCTGGCCGCCTTGAAAGAGGCTGTTATTAAAGAGGGGCAAGGGCGGTTTAAAATCGGCAGGGACCCTGCAAGCGCTAAAATGGAGCTTGGCTTTTATGAGGCGTTAAAAGAGACCAGGCCGAGTGTTCTGCATAAAGTTAAGCAGCCTGTGCGCAAAAAAACAGCGTTGCCACAAAAAAAGACAAAAGCCCGGCAGCCGCAAAAGGTCGAAAAGTCTACTTCAAGCAGCAAGCAGACTAAGCCAGCGGCAGACGCCGGTTTTACGATTCAGGTGGCGTCTTTAAAAGATATGAAGGTTGCCGCCGAGCTGTCTGAAATATTAAAGAAAAAAGGGTATCAGACGGCATATACGGTTTCGGCGAAAATACCTGGAAGGGGCGTCTGGCACAGGGTCAGGATAGGGCATTTTAAAAACAGATCAGATGTCGGCGATATTTTAGACAGACTGAAAAAAGATAAGTATAAACCGATAGTTGTTCAAGAATAGCAAAGGAGTCAGGAGACAGGAGTCAGGAGACGGGAGACAGGAATGAAAAGGAAGCCGGCTAAAACTTTTCAAGATCTGATTGTTTGGGATAAGGCGCATCAATTTGTTCTATCTGTTTATCGTCTTAGCAATAATTTTCCAAAAAATGAGATGTATGGACTTACTTCGCAGATCAGGAGAGCTGCCATTTCTATTCCGGCTAATATAGCCGAGGGCTTTAAAAAAAAGACAAAGCCGGATAAAGCCAGATTTTTAAATATTGCACAAGCTTCTCTTGAAGAATGCCGATACTATTTAATTCTGATAAAAGATCTTGGTTATGGTGATACTGTGGAGTTAATGCCGCAAATTGAAGAAGTCAGCAGGTTGCTTCAGGCATATACTGCTTCCATTCTGGCTTCTGTCTCCTGACTCCTGTTTTCTGTTTTAAAAATACTTTAAAAGGTAGTATCATGAAAATAACCAAAGACGAAGTCGTTTACACTGCGGATCTTGCACGTCTTGATCTGGATGAAAACTCTATTAACAGGTTTGCGGATCAGATAGGCGATATACTCGAATATGTCGATACCCTCAACAGCGTTGACACTGAAGGCATAACCCCGACCTCTCATGCTATTTTTCTGTCCAATGCTTTCAGGGAAGACGAAGTAAAGGAATCTATGAGCGCAGATAAAGCGCTTGCAAACGCACCTGAAAAGGAGGACGGAAATTTTATAGTTCCAAAAGTGATAAACTCGTAATGAAACTACATGAACTTACAATACATGAAGCCTCCGATCTTTTAAAGAAAAAAGAGATATCCTCGCGGGAGCTGACCAAGGCTGTCCTTGACCGGATCGGATCTGTTGAGAAAAAGGTAGAGGCCTATATTACGATTGACGCTGAAACGGCGGTAAAGCAGGCAGAGCTTGCAGACAGTGAGATATCCAGAGGCAATATTTTGCCGCTTACCGGGATTCCTGTGGCTGTAAAGGATCTTATCTGCACAAATGGGCTGCGCACAACCTGCGCATCAAAAATTCTTAAAAATTTTACGCCCCAATATGATGCTTTTGTCATAAAAAAGCTTAAAAAGGCCGGGGCCGTGATTGTGGGAAAGACGAACATGGATGAATTTGCCATGGGATCATCCACGGAGAATTCAGGCATGAAAACAACCCGCAATCCATGGGATCTGACCTGTATTCCGGGCGGGTCAAGCGGTGGATCAGCCGCAGCGGTCGCAGCCGATATGTGTCTTGGCTCCCTCGGCTCTGATACCGGAGGGTCGATACGCCAGCCCGCCTCTCATTGCGGAGTTGTCGGGATGAAACCCACGTATGGAAGGGTTTCACGATTCGGTCTTGTTGCTTTTGCATCTTCGCTTGATCAGATCGGTCCGCTTGCAAAGGATGTTTTAGATTGCGCCCTGCTTATGAATGCCATCGCAGGTTATGACCCGGCAGATTCCACATCGGTGCCTGAAGCTGTGCCGGATTATACATCCTTTTCAAGTAAGGGTTTAAGCGGGATGACCATCGGCATTCCAAAGGAATATAACGAGACAAAAGGGCTCGATCCGGAGGTTTCCGGCGCAGTTAAAAATGCCGTCAGAGTGATTGAGGGTTTTGGGGCAAAATGCGTTGAAGTCACATTGCCTCACACAAAATATGCCGTGGCGGTCTATTATGTCATAGCCCCTTCAGAGGCAAGCTCGAACCTTGCAAGGTACGACGGCGTAAAGTACGGGTTTAGAGATAAAGAAAAAAACAGCCTGATCGATATGTACAAATCCACAAGAACAAAAGGGTTTGGCCCGGAGGTTCAGAGACGCATCATACTTGGCACATACTCACTTTCATCCGGATATTACGATGCCTATTACAAAAAGGCTTCCCAAGTGCGGACATTGATCATGAAGGATTTTAAAAACGCCTTTAAATCATGCGACCTGATACTTTCCCCTGTGGCGCCGACCCCTGCTTTCAAGATAGGGGAAAAGATTGACGATCCTCTTGCAATGTATTTGTCCGATATATTCACGCTTTCCGCCAACCTTGCCGGAATACCCGGGATATCGGTTCCCTGCGGTTTTTCATCCACAGGCCTTCCCATCGGGCTTCATCTCATGGGCAGGCATTTTGAAGAAAAAAAGATTTTAACGGCTGCTTATAATTTTGAGCAGGCCACTGATTTTCATAAGCAAAAAGCGGAAATATAAATTAGGATTAACCACTGAGAGCACAGAGAGCACAGAGAAATAAAAAAACTATCACGTCTCTTTTCAAGGCGTACGCCGCAAAACCTGTGGTTGCGAGCCGTTATTGCGAGAAGTGAGGAACGAACGACGAAGCAATCTTGAAGAATTATGAGATTGCTTCGCTCCGCTCGCAATGACGTGGCAGCCAATACTTTCGTGAATGCTTATTAAAAAAATTTACTCTGTGTGCTCTGTGATCTCTGTGGTTAAATCCATAACAAAAGGAATTTAGGCTATGACTGTTCAACCAAAAGGCGAAGATTTGAGAAAAGCGGTAAAGTGGGTTTCAGAAAAACGGAAGCATGAGCATGTAAAGGATTTAAAGAAGCTTGTGGCCGATGCCTCTCTGAAATTCAATCTGTCTCCCAAAGATGCGGAATTTTTATCAAGATTTATATCTCACCGCTGAGCCGTAGAGGACGCAAAGAAGTTTATTTTTTTAAATTGTCGTGAGAGGCGACAATTTAAAAACTAAGCTGTCTAAATCTAAATAGTGCCTGAACGAAAACCACTCTTTTTGTCATTTCGACTAACGGGAGAAATCTTTTAACGCACATATTATCAATTCCATAAGATTTCTCGCTCCGCTCGAAATGACAACTTTGGATAGTTTTCGTTCAGGCACTAAATACAATATATTTTCGAGTGACAATCTTAATAATGCGTTTCTTTTTGTTTTCCGTCCTCTCAACGGAAAACAAAAAAATTCTTAATTTTTGCGTACTCTGCGGCTTTGCGGTGAATAAAAAATTAATAATACCATGTCGAAGATAAGAATACTTCCGGAAAATCTTTCCAACAAGATAGCCGCGGGGGAGGTTGTGGAGCGGCCATGTTCGGTTGTCAAGGAGCTTGTCGAAAACGCTCTTGATGCACACGCCGGCCGCATCATAATCGAAGTCGAAAACGGTGGGAAATCCCTGATACGCGTGTCGGATAACGGCATCGGCATGAACGGAGATGATGCCATGCTCGCCCTGGAGCGGTATGCAACCAGCAAAATATATAAGGACAACGATCTGTTTTCCATTAAGACTCTTGGTTTCAGGGGAGAGGCTCTTCCAAGCATTGCTTCTGTTTCCAGGTTTTCCCTTGTTACAAAGGATGAAGCCTCTAAAACCGCTGCTGAAATAATCGTTGCAGGCGGAAAAATCAAAAAGGTCTCTCAAACAGGGGCTCCTCAAGGCACAATGGTAACCGTCAAACAGCTTTTTTATAACATTCCGGCCAGACGAAAGTTCTTAAAAAGCGCCTCCACGGAGATGGGCCATATTGCCGATACTATTTCAAGCATTGCGCTGGGAAACCCGAACGCTGGATTCAGGCTTTATCACAACCGGAAAATTGTAAAGAACTGGCTTCCGGCATCTGATCCGTTTGACAGGGTAATGGATGTTATAGGAACCGGCCTGAAAAGCGATTTTTGCAAACCGGCATTTAATGAAAAATTTATTTCAATTGCCGGCTGGATATTATCCCCTGCGATTTCCCGCAGCACGTCCCGCGGGATTTATATATATGTAAATAACAGGTTTGTGCGTGACAGGGTCATTCAGCATGCCCTGTTTGAAGGATACAGGCAAAGATTGATGAAGGGGCGGTTTCCTGTGGCTGTTCTTTTTGTTAATGTTCCTTTTGAGCAGGTGGATGTAAATGTTCACCCCGCAAAACAGGAGGTCAGGTTTGCCAGGCAGAAGGAGGTTCATGAAGCTGTAAAAGATGCTGTGTCAAAGGCGCTTTATAAATTTGAAACACATAAGTGGAAACCGGCTGAAACGCATAATAATTTTTCTGTTTCAGAGCCTGCCGCTGCTTACACAAAGTCTAAAAGCAGCTTCCCCCCTGAAACCCAGGACCAGCTCTGGGGTAAAAAGACCTGTTTCGCAGATTTAAGAATAATAGGCCGGTTTCATAATACATATATTATCTGCGAGTCGGACTTGTCTGCGTGCACCGAACAGGCAGATCATGGGCTTGTGCTTATTGATCAGCATGCAGCACATGAACGGGTTCTTTATGAGCAGTTGAAAAGCCGGTATAAAGGCCAAAAAGGCCCTGATCAGAGCCTGCTTATTCCTGAAACATTTGATCTGGGCTACAGGGAGGCAGAGATACTTGAAAAGATGATTCCGGAGTTTTTCAGGCTCGGCATTGAAATAGAGCCGTTCGGCAACAATACATTTGCGGTAAAGTCTGCGCCGGCCATCCTTGCAGGCAGGGAGATAAGGCCGCTTATTATCGAGATGGTGGAAAAAATTGCAAAAACAGGTTTTGGGCCCGGTCTGGAAAAGGGGATTGACAAATGCCTGATTACAATGGCCTGTCACGGGGCGATCAGGGCAAACCAGGCTCTTACAGACACAGAGATAAAGACGCTCCTCGATCAGCTCGACCAGTGCGAAAATCCTTCCCATTGCCCGCATGGCCGGCCGACGTGGATAAAATGGAGCAAAGGAAAAGTTGAGAAGATGTTTGGAAGGAATTAATTTAAATGTTGATTTTCCGGTATCAACAGGTCATTATGACCATATTTTTTAAAAAAGGAAAATGATTATGATACAAAAAACTATTTTCCAAGATAAAAAGACTGAAAGTTGAAAACTGGATAGCCCATTCCTGACCCCTCATTTAAAAAAGAAGATTCAGATACTCCTCGTCAAATAGCAATTTCCATGGGATTATCGGTATTTCGCCTGCGGAATATGGCCTGTCACAACTGGAAACACACAGCGGTATTGCATTTGAATGTTGCTTAAGAAAAGACTTCATGCCTTTAAGATTACCTGATTTGACCAGAGGCGATGATTTTATTTCTATGGCCCACAGATTGTCGGTGGATTCAACAATAAGATCAACTTCTGCACCGTGAGATGACCGCCAGTGAAAAATGCGGTATGGTTTTTCAGCATAATGAATTAGACGATAAACTTCCAGTATAATAAAGTGTTCAAACAGCATCCCATAGATACTGGAACCTGCAACAGAGGATATGGAGATTCTTCCGTTTACAGCATTGATTACGCCTGTGTCAAACAGGTAGTATTTAGGATGCATAACAAGTCTTTTTCTGCTGCTTTTTATAAAAGGTTCCAGCCTTATGGCAATAAGAGTATCTTCCAGAATTTGATAATATCCTTTAACTGTTTTACTGCTGACGCCTGTATCACGGGCTATAGTTGAATAATTTACAATTTTGCCGCTCTGGTCAGCCGCAATATCCAGAAATCTGCTGAATGCGCCGATATTTCTGACAATTGCCTCGTTAAGTATTTCTTCTTTCAGGTAAACCTGTGCATAGGAATTCAGTGTTCTAAAAGCGTCTTCTGCCTGGTCATCAATAACAGGAGGCAGCGATCCTTTCAGTAATACGTTTTTGAGATTAAACCTGCTGCCAAGCTCAACATGCGTAAGGGGAAATAAAAAAAATTGCCATGCTCTTCCAGCAAGCATATTTACGGAAGTTTTTTTGAGTTTTCGCGCGCTTGATCCGGTAAGAATAAAAATAACCTGTTTATCAAACCGTTCAATAAGCCAATGTACTTCATCTAAAATTTCAGGGCATTTTTGCACTTCATCAATAAAAATATAAATCCTGTCTTTCTTTCTTGCCAGAAATTCAATTTCCGATCTTAATAATTCAGGATTGGTTTTATATTTTAAAAGAACCTCGTTTTTCAGAAGGTCAATTTCAATATAATTTTCTTGTGCAAGAAGGTGTTTTATTAGTGTGCTTTTTCCAACCTGCCTTGGGCCAAAAAGAAAAACACTATTTCTTTTAAATGGGAGATTTAGTATTCTTGGAATCATGATTCAATTTTACCGTGTAAATTTGAATTGTCAACCCTTTTTTACAATAAAAAATAAAATATCCAGTAAATCCTGCCCGCCCCGTAGCTCCAGCAGATGATACTGGGGTAAATGCTGCCCGAAAACAGTTCTGGATTTTTAAGTTCAATTACGTTATCTTTGTTTCCATAATATGAGACCTTTGCAAAACACCGATATTGTCATTGCGAGCGAAGCGAAGCAATCTCATAACATGCTGATAATCCACGAGATTGCTTCGTCATTTCACTCCTCGCAATGACCAAAATTGAACAAAAGGAGGTGTTTTGTAAAGGTCTCATGATATAACCATCGGGAAATTCCGGTAATGATCAATAATGAGACGCAAAAATCCCCTTTTTTTACCCTGCGCCGCGAAGGTGTGGTCTGCCTGTTTCTTGCCCTAACTGTACTTGCAGTTTACTGGCAGGTTGGAAACCATGAATTTGTCAACTATGATGACAGAGATTATATCACGGAGAATCAACATGTTCAGGCGGGCTTAACTTTAAAGAGCATTGCCTGGGCTTTTACATCCACACATGCCGGCAACTGGCATCCGCTGACATGGTTGTCTCACATGCTGGATTGTCAAATTTACGGATTAAACCCCTGTGGTCATCATTTCACCAGTGTATTTTTTCATATCTTAAATTCCATCCTGCTTTTTTTGGTTTTTAAAAGAATGACAGGGGCTTTCTGGAAAAGCGCCTTTGTTGCGGCGCTTTTCGCTCTTCATCCTCTTCATGTGGAGTCGGTTGCTTGGGCGGCGGAACGCAAGGATGTTTTAAGCGCTTTTTTCTGGATGCTGACCATGGGAAGTTACATCCGGTATGTTGAGCGTCCGGGAACAAACAGATATCTGCTGGTTCTTTTGTTCTTTGCTCTGGGCCTTATGGCCAAGCCCATGCTGATAACCCTGCCTTTTGTGCTGCTTCTTTTAGACTACTGGCCTCTTGGACGGTTCCATGTCAGAAAACCGGAAGCTGCTCAACCTTCAGAGGAAAAACCCCAAAAAGATACTAAAAGCAAAAAAAGGAAATCCCGAAAACGCCTCGCAAAAAACGCAGTGCAAGCGAAGAAAACCACAGGATCTGATTATCAATGGTCACTTGCGCTCTCGCTTCTCTGGGAGAAAATTCCCTTATTTGTTCTTGCGGCAGCATCAAGTGTTGTGACCTTTTTCGTTCAGCAAAGCGGAGGAGCTGTTCGTTCTTTAGATGCATTACCGCTTTTTGTCAGGATTTCCAATGCCCTTGTTTCATATATAAGCTACATCGTAAAAATGATTCTTCCGCATAATATGGCAATCCTTTATCCCCATCCAAAAGATTTTTCAATATGGCAGGTTGCAGGCGCCTGTTTACTGCTCGCATGCATATCCTTTATAGCCATAAGGAGCATGAAGCGCTATCCTTACTTTGCTGTAGGATGGCTATGGTATTTAGGTACACTTGTGCCTGTAATCGGGCTTGTGCAGGTAGGATTACAGTCCATGGCTGACCGTTATACTTATATACCGCTCACAGGGATTTTTATTATTATAGCGTGGGGCATTTCTGATCTTGCGGCAAAATGGTGTTATAAAAAGGAGTGGCTTGCTGCAGCAACAGCGGTGTTCCTCTCGGTTCTAATGGTAATAACATGGTTTCAGTTAAGACATTGGACTAACAGCATTACGCTCTTTAAACACGCAATTAATGTTACTGCGAACAATTCAATTGTGCACAATAATCTCGGGGTTACTTTTGCAGTCCAGGGAAAGGTATCTGAAGCCATTAAACATTATACTGAGGCGTTACGTATAAGGCCAAAGGATGTGCTTGCGCACAACAATCTGGGGAATGCTCTCAAAAACCAGGGCAAGATATCTGAAGCCATTAAACATTATATTGAGGCGTTGCGGATCAGGCCAAACTATGCGAAAGCGCACAATGATCTGGGGAATGCTCTCAAAAACCAGGGCAAGATATCTGAAGCCATCAGCCATTATTCTGAGGCTTTGAGGATCAAGCCAGACTATGCTGATGCTTACTACAATTTAGGGAATGTTTTAATCAAACAGGGGAAAATAGATGAAGCGATCTGTCATTATTCTGAAGCCCTGCGAATCAAGCCCGATTTTGCTGAAGCCCGTAGCAATCTTGAAAAGGTGTCAGCAATTTTAAAGAAAATAGATGAGGTTATTAAAAAAGTTCAGGGATTGCTTGAAGTTAATCCCGAAGATCCCAGGCTGTATTATGATTTAGGGAATTTGTATTATAAGAAAGGGGAGTTTGATAAAGCCATTTTTCAATATCAGAAATCGCTGTCAATTCAGCCGGACAATCCTGCTACTTATTATAATCTTGCCTGCATGTACTCAATGCAAAACAGGGTAGAAAAATCGATTGATTTTCTTAAAAGAGCCATCGAGAAAGGCTATGATAAGTGGGACAATATAAAAAATGACAGGGATCTGGAGAATATAAGGGGCACTTCGGGATATAAAGAACTTGTAAACAGTCAATAGGTGTTAAGTGTTAACTGTTAAGAAAAGGTAAGGAAAGTTTTTCTCGTTCCCATGCTCCTGCGTGGGAATGCATACCGTAAGGGTTCCCACGCAGGAGCATGGGAACCAGGCGACAGTTAAGTGGATAGCAAAGAATTTAGCCGTCCAGCCAGGACCGTTTGTTTCATTTGTGACGAAATTTTCTTGACAAAACGTATTTTAATGGCATAAGTTTAGTCATAAATCGATCGTTTGCGGCTGATTTTTAGTCGAAATGTAGAAACAGTGTCTGCCCTGTAGCTCCGGCAGATGGTTAATGGGGTAATCTGCGAAATCTATGGATTAAAAAGGGATGGAAGAATGTTTGAGCAGGAAATTGAACGAAAAATCGGAGACTTCAGAGAACTGGGTTTCCCGGAGTTTATCACGCGCGAGAGCCGTCTTCAGATGGCTGAGAATATGGTGTCTACTATTATTGGCGCGCGAAGAGCCGGAAAGAGCTATCGCACAATTCAGGCAGCGTCCGAGCTGATAAAGCGCAAAGCGATTAAATCTATCAATCATATATGTCTTTTGGACTTTGACAATCCTGTTCTTTCATCCATAAAGACAACTGATCTTAAAATCATACAAAATACATTTTTAAAACTAAGCCCTGATGTTGAGCTCAAAACGCCTGTGCTTTTTATTCTTGATGAAATTCACAAAATCTCAGGATGGGAGGAATATGTGATTGATCTGTCACGAAATCCCAACTGGAAAGTGATAGTTACGGGATCATCTTCAAAACTGCTGAAGTGCGACATTGCTACCGAGCTTCGCGGCAAAGCTGTCTCTTCCACCTTGTATCCGTTGAGTTTCTCAGAGTTTCTTAGATTTAAGAAATTCAAGCATGATTATAAATCAACAAAAGGACAGGCTGAGGCAAGGCGGATGTTTGATGAATTCATGAAGTGGGGAGGCTATCCTGGTGTTGTTAATGCCGAAGAATATACAAAGGAAGTATTGCTGAGAGAGTACTTTGACACAATGATTTTTAAAGATATCATACAGCGTTATAATGTAAGCAAACCAAAACAGTGCATTTATCTTTATAATTATTTGATGTCTAATATCAGCAAAGCGCATACGCTCCAGAGCAGTTTTCGCTATTTAAAACAAGCTGGATTTAAAAGCAGCCGGGATACTGTCAGAGAATATATAGATTGGGCAAAAGATTCCTGGCTATTGTTTACCGTGCCGATTTTTTCAGACTCACTTAAAGATCAGGAAAGAAATTATAAAAAAATTTATGCAATTGACTGGGCGCTTGCAAATAAAAACAGTTTTATCTGGGATGGTTCTTATTCCAGGGCGCTTGAGAATATGGTTTTTATCCACCTGTATCAACACTGGCCAAGGGTCCATTACTATTTAACCCGCAGTAAACGGCAGGAGGTGGATTTCATTGCAATAGACAGCAAAGGGCATCCCGCCCTGGCGGTTCAGGTTTGCATGGATATCAGCCAGGAAGAAACTGTAAAAAGGGAGCTGGAGGCAATTATTGCGACAGCGAAATATTTTAAAATCAAGGAAAATTTAATACTGACCTGCAATCAGGAAAAATATTTTCAGGCAGAAGGTATTACAGTCAGGGCCATGCCGGTATGGAGATGGCTGCTTGGGGGATAACCAGGATGTCAGGGCCGACTTTAAAATGTAGATGGTAGGTTGGGTTGAGGAACGACACGAAGTGAAGCCTGCGCTCAACCCAACAATAATGATCGCGCAGATATAATGTTGGGTTGCTTTGCTTAACCCAACCTACGATTACTATGCGATACCGACGTGCACGAACCAAAGGCGGAACATATTTCTTTACGGTCGTCACATATAAAAGGAATAAAATTCTGTGCCAGCGCAACAATGTATCATTACTGCGGGAATCTTTCAGGCATGTTATGGCAAAACATCTATTTACAATTGATGCTTTTGTCCTTCTACCCGATCATTTACATTGCTTGTGGACATTGCCGGATGGAGACCACAGATTGGCAACCGCGCCGAAGGATTGGGAATATTCGAGTTTTCACCGTTATGTGCGTGACGGCATGTATGATTTGGAGTGGGGAGCAGGAGGAGATATTACGTTAGATGAAACAATTGGAAGGGAATAGCTTTTTTTGTTGGCTTTCGCTTCGCTTAACCCAACCTACGAACTCTACGAACTCTTTCGTTTTGCAGTATCAATGCTTTTCACAAATATCGAAATCAACCGGGATTTTTTAGGCGCTCAAATACGCGACGACACAACTCTTCTGCAATCCAGATGTCATTTCGCTCGATTATACTATTAAAGATAATTTGAACTTCATCCAGGGTCAGCAGTTGTTTATTATATGCTTTTACAATAACGCCTAAAGTGCCTTTTACAGAAAACCCAAGAACTTGTGCTTCAGATCGAGCCAGCATGTCATCCAAAAGTACCAGATTTGCTTTGTTTTCCAAAGCCAGATTAAGCGCTTCTTTTTCTCCTTTATGCAATGGTAATGCTGCAATATCCGGTCTCGAATTCATTACTTTCTTTACAATCAATTGCTTTCGCTGAATTGCTAACCTGATATGGAGGGAATCAGAAAAACCTTGTTCGAGGCCATGTAACACAACTTCATCGTAAACAGCTTCAGGCATTTCTACCTTTCCGTATATACGGCCAAGTAAATGCAAAAGACCCAGCTTGGCCAAGGCCATCAAAGGGCCTGAGTTAGTGATGACAATCATCTTAACTCTTCCTCAACCATTTTTTCTGACCACCGGGCTTGAATGCCGTTTGCTTTAGCATGACGCATTAGTTCGTGTTGAGTTATTCCCGCTAATTCTGAAGCGCGGCCAAATGACACAAGGCCTTGTTTATATAAATACAACGATTCATGAATCTTTATCTGAGCTAAACCCAACAATAGTAATTCCCCAAGTCTGTCCTTATATTCATCTAATTGAAAAAACCTGTCATCAGGTATTTCAACAGTTGCCTTTGCCATTATCTTTCCCCCTTGTTTTTTTAAAGTTCAGGATTTTTTTATGCGTATAATAATAAATAAACTTTAGAAATTAGTCAAATAATTCGACAAAAAAAGTCATTTATTTCCCTGACCCCTCACACTTCCTGAAAATGGTTCTGGATTTTTTAGTTCAATTACGTTATCTTTGCTTCCATAATGAGACCTTTGCAAAAAACCCCTTTTTTTACCCTGCGTCGCGAAGGTGTGGTCTGCCTGTTTCTTGCCCTAACTGTACTTGCAGTTTACTGGCAGGTTGGAAACCATGAATTTGTCAACTATGATGACAGAGATTATATCACGGAGAATCAACATGTTCAGGCGGGCTTAACTTTAAAGAGCATTGCCTGGGCTTTCACATCCACACATGCCAGCAACTGGCATCCATTGACATGGCTGTCTCATATGCTGGATTGTCAGGTTTACGGATTAAATTCCGGGGGCCATCATTTCACCAGTGTATTTTTTCATATCCTGAATTCAATACTGCTTTTTCTGGTTTTTAAAAGAATGACAGGGGCTTTCTGGGAAAGCGCCTTTGTTGCGGCGCTTTTTGCTGTTCATCCCCTTCATGTGGAGTCGGTTGCCTGGGTTGCAGAACGCAAGGATGTCTTGAGCACATTTTTCTGGATGCTGACCATGGGCGCTTATATCCTTTATATTCAAAATCCAGGCATAAAAAAATATTTGCTTACTGTTTTATTATTTGCTCTTGGCCTTATGGCCAAGCCCATGCTGATAACCCTGCCTTTTGTATTGCTTCTTTTGGATTACTGGCCTCTTGGCCGTCTTAATAAAAGGTCACATGCGTTTCCGCTTCTTTGGGAAAAAATCCCCTTATTTGTTCTTGCGGCAGCATCAAGTATTGTGACCTTTTTCGTTCAGCAAAGCGGAGGAGCTGTTCGTTCTTTAGATGCATTACCGCTTTTTGTCAGGATTTCCAATGCCCTTGTTTCATATATAAGCTACATCGTAAAAATGATTCTTCCGCATAATATGGCAATCCTTTATCCCCATCCAAAAGATTTTTCAATATGGCAGGTTGCAGGCGCCTGTTTACTGCTTGTATTCATATCTTTTATGGCAGTTAAAACTTTTAAAAGACGTCCTTACTTTTTGGTGGGATGGCTGTGGTACTTAGGAACACTCGTGCCTGTAATCGGGCTGGTGCAGGTAGGATCGCAGTCTATGGCTGACCGGTACACATATGTGCCGCTCACAGGAATTTTTATTATTATCGCTTGGGGTATCTCTGATCTTGCGGCAAGGTGGCGCTATAAAAAGGAGGGGCTTGCTGCAGCAACAGCGGTGTTCCTCTCGGTTCTAATGGTAATAACATGGTTTCAGGTAAGACATTGGACTAACAGCATTACACTCTTTAAACACGCAATTAATGTTACTGCGAACAATTCAGTTGCGCACAATAACCTTGGGGTTGCTTTTGCAGACCAGGGCAAAATAGCTGAAGCAATTAAACATTATACCGAGACTCTGCGGATCAGGCCAAGCTATGCGAATGCGCACAATAATATTGGGAATGCTCTCGCAGACCAGGGCAAGATATCTGAAGCAATTAAACATTATATTGAGGCGTTGCGAATCAGGCCAGATTTTGCGAAAGCGCACAATAATATTGGGAATGCTCTCGCAGACCAGGGCAAGATATCTGAAGCAATTAAACATTATATTGAGGCGTTGCGAATCAGGCCAGATTTTGCGAAAGCGCACAATAATATTGGGAATGCTCTCGCAGACCAGGGCAAGATATCTGAAGCAATTAAACATTATGTTGAGGCGTTGCGAATCAGGCCAAACTATGCGAAGGCACGCAATAATATGGGGAATGCTCTCGCAGACCAGGGCAGGGTGTCTGAAGCCATTAAATATTATACCGAGGCGTTGCGAATCAGGCCAAACGATGCCAAAACACACAACAACCTGGGGAGTACTCTCGCAGACCAGGGCAAAACATCTGAAGCCGTTAAACATTATACTGAGGCACTGCGGATCAATCCAGATTTTGTTGAAGCCCGTAGCAATCTTGAAAAGGTGTCAGCAATTTTAAATGAAATAGATGAGGCTGTTAAAAGAGTTCAGAAATTGCTTAAAGTTAATGCCGAAGATCCCAGGCTGCATTATGATTTAGGGACTTTGTATTATAAGAAAGGAGAATTTGATAAAGCCGTTTATCAATATCAGAAATCACTGTCAATTCAACCGGACAATCCCAGTACTTATTATAATATTGCCTGTATGTACTCAATACAAAACAGGGTAGAAAAGTCCATTGATTTTCTTAAGAGAGCCATTGAGAAAGGTTATGACAACTGGGATCATATAAGAAATGACAGGGATCTGGAGAATGTGAGGGGCTCTTCGGGATATAGAGAACTGGTAGATGGACAGGGAATGATGGAATGATGGAATGGTGGAATATTGGAATGGTGGAATAGTGGAATGGTGGAATAGTGGAATAGTGGAATAGTGGAATGGTGGAATGATGGAACGGAAAAACATCAATAGAGGGTTTAAGAAGCTCAGGGTATGGCAAGACGCGGTTTCTCTTTATGTTTTGGCATGTAAAATACTTACAAACTTTCCATTCGAACTCAAAAAGTCATCTGCTAACAGTATTGATGCCGCACAC
>JACKQG010001781.1_pt1 | contig 29203 bp, 27 predicted proteins | sample 8237621 | NCBI WGS metagenome assembly JACKQG01 (sample SAMN15677084, study PRJNA649215) | marine metagenome | biome: marine; feature: Black Sea; material: saline water; isolation source: suspended particulate matter (SPM) from the Black Sea western gyre | collected 2013-06-09/2013-06-10 | depth... | reverse complement strand
AAAAACAAAGGTTTTTGTTGATCCATTGACCGAGATGACTACACTATGAGCAGGAGATCTATACATGAACTTTTATTCCGCAATTCTCGGGTTCGCCCTCTGTTCTTCAACAGCGTTTGGCGTACCAATATTTGACCAAATAGGACCGATGGACGGCTCAGGTGTGGGTACGCAGGGGTATGTAAGTCAGGATTTTGACTCCATTTTCGACCCTTATGACATCGTCGCAGCAGACAACATTACAATTGCAAGCCCCGCAACCGTAACAAAAGCCGAAGCAGTCCTAACGGGCTGGTTTGGGTTTATTGACCCAAGTTCCATCACAAGTTACCAACTCCAAGTATATTCAACACCAGAAGCGGCGAGCTTAAATCTCGTAGGTGATGTGTTTTCTGCAATCGTCGATCCTGCTGATTCAATAGTTGATCCCCAGTGGCTTGGATTTGGGTTCCTTGTATCTATCGACACGAATTTTACACTCGACACAGGTGATTACTATTTTGGAATTGTGTGTTCAAATCCATTTCCTACCGCTGGCCAAGTTGGAATTGCAGAGTCATTGCTAGGTGACGAAATTCCGGCCATCTGGGCCAACCCAGATAATGGTTTTGGAAATGGTATCCAAGGCGAAACGCCTTTTGAACTTGCCTACCGGTTAGGGAACGAAGTGGCAATTGACCCATGTATTGTGGATTTGGATTATTGTGCCGCCGATATTGATGGTGACACCGTGATCGCTGTGAGCGACCTGCTCACAATTATCGATCAATGGGGCGAATGCGGCGATGGTTCCTACCGACCTAGTGGCGATATCGCACCCCTCCCAAGTGGTGACTGTTGCGTCGATGTGGGGGACCTCCTCCGCGTAATCGGCGAATGGGGTTTCGTCTACGACTGCACGCCGATCGGTGCCTGTTGCTTCGATACGGGCGTATGCACTGATGGGATGCGAAGCGATGATTGTGCAAACGATGGTGGTCTTTTCCTCGGTGAAGGCTCCTATTGTATCTTCGAAGATTGTGGAATCGGTGCGTGCTGCGTCAGCGAAACCGAATGCATTGACGCCGTCACTACGTGGAATTGCGGGAATCTCGGCGGAGTATACCGAGGCAATGATTCCGTCTGCGCTACCGTCATTTGCATGCTAGATGGTGACGAATGCGATGATGCAGTAGAAGTGTATGAAGGCGCAAACCCATTTGACACTTCAATGATGACGCCAAGTGAGCCAGAACCAAGTCAGAACGGGTATCACAATGGTTCGAGTTGGACTTGTGTTGGTACCAATTTGGAGTGGAACAACGCAAGCGATGGCTGGTATCGTTATATCCCCACCGCTGCTGGGCCGACTACCTTCACAACGTGTGATTATGATTCATACGACACTTCACTTGCGCTGTACGAAGCTGGCTGCGATCCCAATGATCAAGTTGCATGCAACGGAGACAGTGATGAAGATCCAACTGGTTGTCAAGCATTTTTCTCTTCGATCATGTACAACGTTGATATAGGTGAGACGTACTACATCCGAATTGGGTCATGGAATGGAGAAACTGTCGGGACTGGAACCTTAACTATTACGCCACCACCTACAGGAGAAGGCGTTTGTTGTTTGAGCGAAAACTGTAACCCTGATTTTGATGCTGCGACATGCCTCATTTTCGGCGGGACGTTTGTTGTTGGCTCAACATGCGACGAGCCCGACCTGTGCGCAGAACCCCAACCGCCAGCGAATAATCATTGTTCAACTGCTGAAGAAATTTTTATTGGGCAAACACCATTTGACACAACGCTCGCTACATCGAGCCCTTTGCAAACAGATGACGCGGAATGCTTGAACCTTATGTGGTGTGGATTTGATAACAATGGAATGTGGGATTGCAGCCCAGACATCTGGTACTCCTTTATCGCACCTTCAAATGCCACGTACCGTTTCAGTACGTGCGATCCAAATAGTTATGACACATCGATCGTTCTCTATCAAGGCAATTGTTCTGATGCAGCAAATCAAGTTGCATGCAATGGCGATGGAAATACCGAAACAGGTTGCCAAGAGTTCTACTCATCATTAGAACATGCACTCGTCGCAGGTGAAACTTATTTTCTACGAGTCGGTGGTTGGAAAGCGGCGGTAGGCACTGGTACAATTTCTATCTTGCCCGCTGGCGATGATGCTTTTGGTGGGTGTTGTGTACTTGGAGATTGTGTTGGAGAAATGAGCGAATCAGATTGTCAGGCTCTTTCAGGAGCATGGACTACCGATGTATTTTGCGTAGACATTGTGTGCCAAGCGCCTCTTTGCCCGAACGCAACAGTCAGCCAAAGTCCATTTACAAGTAGTGACAATTGGAGAGCCCGCACTTCTGCAGACGACCCATCAAATGGTTACTACTATGAATCTGCTGCCAACGTGCAAGTTTCTTCGATGAACTCCTTCACAGTCTGGGGACTTGAAGCGGCTAATTTGGGTGGCTGGCAAAGTTGTAGCAACTTGGATACGTTTACAATTACAACTTTTGCAGATGATGGTGCAGGTTTGCCCGGTTCAATATTAGATCAAGAGCTCTCAATCACCCCAGTACGAACTCCTACAGGTGAAATTTTTGGTGGTGCGTACGAGCTCATACAGTATGATTTTGTACTGTCTACTGGTGCATTTGATCATATAGCAGTCCAGTCGAATAGTGATGGTTTAGATTGTTGGTTCTTGTGGATGTGCTCACCCAACGGTGACGGCACATCGTCGACCAATGACGGAACAGGCTGGTTCCAACTTCCCTCAGATCAAATTGACGATCTCTCCATCTGCATTGAATAGGACCAATCTCGTTACCATACGAGCATGAACTATCGCCTGATCGCTATACGTGTGCTTTATTACTCACTCGGGTTTGCGGCGCTGACGGGTGTAACCGCAGTTTTTGTTCCAACAAATTCGCCCTTCCTCGGACGATTACTTGGAACTGCAATTGCAACTGGGATCAGTGCGGGTTTCATGCTCTTGGCAGTGAGAGGATTAGAAAACCCAAAGACTCGTCCACTTGGAACGACAATTGGAATCATTATCTGCATTGTTCTGCCATTGATCTATTTCACTATTTGGCTAGATGCAATTACTTCGATTCGTAATAGTGTCATCGAACATTTGGCTTTGACGGCGGTCATCGTATTCTTTTGCGGAATCCCACTTTCGCTTGGCGCTGCACTCATTACGCACAAACAGTTGAAACGCGCTGGATATTTTCTCTTGCCATGCTGGTCCTGTCTGATTCTTCTTTGGACTTTTGATGTTTGGCGTGGAGGAATAGGAACGTATAATTATATTGAAGCAATTGCAATTCCACTTGCATGGTGCTCACCCGTTGCCGCCCTTTTGCTTTTACGTTGGCCAAAATCAGTTGTACCACTCATCTTGTTAACTGTGAGTTGTGTTTTATGGCAATGGTACGGTGCAACAGTTGATCATTGGAATGAATATGCAACGCCCCTTGCTGTCATCTTTATTCTTGGGTGGGTCCCTTGCTCGCTTGCGTTTTGGAATCTCCTTACGCTAAGAAAACAACAATATGCAATACGAAAATCAGAACTTGCTGCAACGACCATTGCCTCTCTCGCAATAGCTTTCTGTTTTGCTTATGCTTGGACAAATATCACTGGTAATGAATCTGACATTCTCCTTCGGTTCGCAATCGCCTGTTCCATTCTTGGCGGCACTTCAGTCCTTGCAGTCTTTATTACCCAAGTACTGAGGATGAGTATGTACGTCGCAAAGAGTTCGTCCTCTCTTCACGCTATTTGTCCAAGGTGCGAAAATAAAATCAATCTACCCCAAGGCAAGAGCAGGTGTCCTGCCTGCAATTTACAGTTTAAGGTACTGTTTGAGTCACCAAACTGCAGCGCGTGTGCGTACGATCTCACAGGAACTGATAAAAAACTATGTCCTGAATGCGGCGTACCAATCTGTGCAACTGCTCTACAATAGCGATATGCGTAGTTTGTTTTGTGCACTTGTCCTCATTCTTCTCCTTGGTTGCGAAGACGCTCAGATTACTCTTGTACCGCCCAACATTGATACATCGCAGCTCGCTCCTGAAGCAAAAGTTGCACTTCAAAAAGCAATCAAAGAACTAGAAACAACGGGTTCTGCTCAGCATTGGACAACCCTTGGTCTGTATCTTCAAGCACATGGTCTCGATGCAGACGCTGTTGTTTCTTATGAAGCAGCGACGCAACTTCCAAACACACCAACAAAAACCGCGTATTGGATGGCGCTCGCGCTTGCAAAACTTGGGAAGTATGAGCAGGCTATATCTCTCTGTTCTCAGTATAAGAACTACGCGCCCGCATATTGGAGGTCGGGTTTCTGGTTCATCGACCTTGGTAAAATTGAAGCAGCTGAAATTCAATTTAACAAAGCACTCGAAGTTGATAAAAGCGCAGTCGCAGCGATGGTTGGTCTTGCAAGAGCTTGGCTCCAACAAAATAAACCGAACCAAGCAGTAACGATCCTTGAAGAGATCAGAGATCGAGGCGGCAAGCACCCCTACTTGCATTACCTTTTAGGAACTGCGTATCAGAGATCTGGGGACGTTGAAAAGGCCGCACCTTTTCTGCAAGAAGTTGTAAATGGACCACCAAAATGGAATGACCCTTGGTTTGATGAAATGACGACCTACCAAAGAGGGTTTGCTGCTTCTATATCTCGGGCATCTTCAAAACTCGACAGCGGCGATGTGGCTGGCGCATTGCATGATCTACAACTTTTAGCGAGAACAAACCCAAGAAACGCAGCAGTACTTACAAACTTAGCAACTGTTCAAATGCAACTTGGCCAGATAGAACAAGCGTATAAAACATGCTCTGATTCGATAAGATGGAACCCAGGCCACGCGCCATCACAACTCAACATGGCGCTTCTTCTTTTACAAAAAGGCGAATCGGATCTTGCCTCACAATACTGTCAAAAGGCTATTGCACTTGAACCCGCAAATGCAAGAGCACATGCACTTGCCGGAAAAATAGCATTCCAATCCAGAAAAGTGTTTGAAGCAGCAACGCATTTCGAACAAGCAATCGCAATTGGATCTAACAATCCAAATGATAGGGAGATGCTCGGTATGGCATATCTTGATCTTGGAAAAAATATGCACGCGATTGAGCAATTCCGTTTTGTGTTACGCGTTTCTCCCGATGCAACGTTTACGATCGGCGGACTTGTCATTGCACTCTTTAAAAATGGGCAAGTTTCTGAATCCCAAACTTTGTTAGAAAACTCGATTGCACAGTTTCCAAACGATCCGAATCTTGCTCGGGCATCGAACTTTCTCAGCAAGCAAGGAGTAAAACGATGAAGCGCATGTCATTCGCTTTGCTTTTTCTTATCGGGTGTGATGCGACTGCGCCCCCCGCATCGCAACCAAAAAAGGAGCAAGTTGCTCCATGGTTCCATGATGAAGCTCTCGTAAGAGGCGTCGACTTTACGTGGGTCAGCGGTGACACAGGCAAATTTAACATGCCTGAAATTATTGGGGGCGGAGCTGCGATGCTTGACTACGACAACGACGGCGACCTTGATTTGTATTTTATTCAAGGCGGTCATCTTGGCTCCTCACAAACAGAGTCTAATGTCCTCCTCAGAAATGACAATGGAAACTTTACTGACGTTTCAACAATAAGCAATGCAAATGACACTGGATACGGGATGGGCGTTGCAATTGGAGACTACAACAATGATTCGTTTGTAGATATCTATGTCACAAATGTTGGAAGCAATGTATTATTTAAAAACAACGGCGATGGAACATACACAGATGTTACAGACGAAGCAGGAGTTGGAGATTCGGGATGGGGTGCGAGCGCTGCCTTTGCAGATTTCGATAGAGATGGAGATCTTGATCTGTATGCGACGAATTATTTGGTTTGGTCGGACGGTCTAGAATTGGAGTGTTATAACGCGAAGGGAACGTTAGATTACTGTTCGCCTACAAATTACATGGCACCAGCAAGAGACGTGCTCTATAAAAACAATGGCGACGGAACATTTACAGATCTTTCTGAAAAAGCAGGCATCGGCACTCGTTTAGGAACCGGTCTTGGGGTGTTGTGCAACGATTACACCAATGATGGTTTGATAGATGTTTTTGTCGCCAACGATGGCATGGCCGATCAACTGTGGATGAATAATGGTGATTGGACGTTTACAGATGTTGCCCCCATGCGAGGTTGTGCATTAGATGATGAGGGGCAAGCGAAAGCTGGCATGGGTGTAACTAGCGCTGATTTTGATGCAGACGGTGATTTGGATATTCTTGTTTGTAACATCACAGGTGAAAGTGATTCCTTACATCGCAATGATGGCAATTTCTTTACTGACGTGACTGCATCGCATGGGATCAGAACGAGCACAAGACATGCTACTCGTTTTGGTTTAGGTTGGGTCGATTTTGACAATGATGGCAGACTCGATTTATATGAAGCCAATGGCCTTGTGCAGCAAATCGGATCCCCCAAAACTGATGACCCATTTGCTGAAGAAAATTATCTGCTCCGTGGGCAAAATGAAGGTTGGGAACGAGTACCTGTAAGTATGCATTCTAGTTTGATACATACAAGCAGAGCTGCAGTTTTTGGTGATGTGAATAATGATGGTGGCGTAGACGTTCTTGTAATCAACCGTGATGGACCTGCATACCTACTCATGAATAACTGTAAAGAGCGCGGCAACTTTGTCACGCTTAATCTTCGGGATCGCCACAATAAACCTGCCATTGGAGGTCGCGTGACTGCAACAATTGGCGATCGGCGAATTTCCTTTCCAATACAATCATCTTGGAGTTACATGGCTGCGAATGACCCACGTGTTCATATTGGAATAGGGAAAGAGAAAGTCATAGAAGACATCGAGGTCCTTTGGCCGGATGGTTCTAGAAACTCTTACGAATCTTTTGATGTTGGTTTTCATTCTCTACACCAACAAGTACAATAAACAAAAAGGAACTACAACAATGACATTTACACAACTAGAATTACCCTACGCATTTGATGCACTCGAACCATACATCGACGCAAAAACAATGGAAATTCATTACACAAAACACCACGCAGCGTATGTTGCGAAGTTGAATGCTGCAGTGGAAGGCACAGAGTGGGCAGATACATCAGTCGATGATCTTTGCAAAAATCTAAATGCACTTCCAGAAGATATAAGAAGTGCAGTTCGAAATAATGGCGGCGGGCACTGGAATCACACGTTCTTTTGGAAAATCATGACTGGCACTGGCGGCTGCGCACCTACTGGGGCACTTGCAACTGCCATTGACGATACTTTCGGTTCGTTGAATAACTTAAAAGAAGCATTCGCAGCAGCAGCAGCAACCCGTTTTGGTTCTGGCTGGGCATGGCTCACCGTTGATGATGCTGGAAAACTTTGTGTGTGCTCATCTCCAAATCAAGACAACCCGCTAATGTCTGATGCTGGAATGTGTGGCAACACACCTATTCTTGGATTAGATGTTTGGGAACATGCATATTACTTGCGCTATCAAAATCGCCGACCAGATTACGTAACCGCTTGGTGGGATGTAGTCAATTGGCCAGCAGTTGAAGCGCTCTATGCAGCTGCAACGAAAGGAAGTTGTGGATGCTCATGTTCTTGCGGTTCTTAATTCTCAGTATATTCCTACTCGCTGGGTGTGGCAAAACAAAACAACTCGTCGAACAACATGGTGGAATGCGTGATGCTTTGCGTATGGGAAACACGCAAAGTCGTATCACGTTTGAAGAGATCTCAGCAAAACCGCATGCATTTGCAGTTGGGGCATTAACAGATCTTGAAGGCGAAATTACAATTGTTGACGGGCAAATACTCGTTGCAACAACTCCAGACGGCGCATCTGCCACTTCAACTTCTGGTACAAATGACCAGTCTGCGACTTTACTGACGATAGCGTATGTCGAGAATTGGGCCAAGGACAGAATCCCTGCCAATACGGATTTTGAAACCGCAGTTGAAACAGTTGCTTTAAGGAACGGTGTCAATGTAGATGAACCGTTTCCTTTTTATGTGTACGCAAATACCACGAGTTATGACATGCATGTCATCAACGGGTTTTGTCCTGTCGCATCGCCTGATCTTCCAGAGAGGGATCAACCTTGGCGATTACATGGTAAAGAAACTGGAATGCTCATCGTCGGCTTCTATGCGAAGAATCAAGAAGGCGTCATGACACATCACGGATCAAATATCCACATACACGGAATTGATACCAGTGGAAAAGATGTGGTTTCAGGTCACCTCGATAGAGTCGAAGTGCTTGCAGGCTCAACCATTTTTGTTCCTGCAATGTAACGTCCGATTCTAGTATAAAAAAAACTTTTCAAGCGCTCAATTCCAGCACCCACTATATCTAGTGGGTGCTGTTTCATTGTATGTACAACCAATCGTGGGTATCGAAAATCCACCTAGGTATACCCATAAACGGTCTTGTTATCAAATAAAGGGAAAAGCGAGAACATCCCGATCTCTTTTTTATCGCACCAAAGGAAGGAACTACCAATGCTAACAAAAAACCAAGTCATCGACGCAATTTCCCGCTTAAACCCCACTGCCCCAATTGATTGGCTTTCGGGCTTCGATCTATCCGCCTTACGTCGATACTACGAACACCTTCTTATCACGTTAGAACCGCGTGGTACGCGAGGCTGGGTTCGCATGAGCGATACTCCAGCTGTCATTACACGGCGCCCTGCTGCGTAACTACTGATCCAAAGGTCCGCTACAGCGACCTGTTCCCCCCTTTGTCAGGGGTTGCAATACTCCCAACGCAACCTTTCACAGAGTGTGGGACAGGTTGCTGTTTTTTATCATCTACTGCTAAATCAAACCAGTGTTATGTGGTGTATGAAAAGAGGTGCAAAACGGTGAACGTTCTTTGCTTACTCGCCCTTAAACCCCTGTTTTACAACAGCAAGTTCAAGGAGCGTGCGTACGCGCGTGAGCAGTTCGAGTTTGTTTACAGGTTTTGTTATGAACTCATCTGTACCACAATCAACTGCTCTCTCGTAATCACTCACTTCATTGAGGGCAGTCACCATGATGACAATTATGTCGCGAGTCGATGGCTGAGACTTCACCTTCTGACAAACTTCAAAACCACTCATGCGGGGCATCATGACATCTAAGATCAGAAGATCGGGAATCTTACGCTCAATTTTTTCAATGGCTTCAATCCCGTCTGAAGCAGTTTGTATTGAGCAAGGTAATTCCTCGAGAAAAGCCTGCATAAGCTCGATATTTTGAGCATTATCATCAACGAGTAGGATGGTTGATGCCGAGATGTCAACGTCAGATTGTGGAATAGAGTCAGTCACTTGTAAAGTCCTTCGTGCGTATGCTATCATGGTCGATTCTACACCGCACAGAGGAGGTACCATATGCCAAAATACGCCCCACCATCAAAATGGACAGATGAGTTCAACACACCGAAGATTGAAGATCTGAGAAAACTTGTTATCAACGATGCGAAGAAAGCATTTGACAAAGCCATTACAAAAATAGAAGCCCTTGGCGAGTTCAAGACTCGGCCCCATTGGTATGGAGAGGCATGGTTTTGGGCAGTTGCATTCTTTCCAAAGGGCAGTGATGACCCATTAGCGATCATAGTACCCTCCCCAGAAGACATTTTGATTGCGTCACAACTCACCCATGATTTCATCGATCAACTCTCTACACGTCGTCTGAAGCGATTTGTCCGCGATGGGTTGGAACTCGCTATGCCTCCTCACGATACAGACTGGGCGTATTGGCTTATCCCAACACCCAATGCAGTCGAAGAAGTCATGCCAGTTTTAAAAAGTAAATATAACTTTTTGCAAAAATGAACAACCTCTGTTAAGGCGCATGCCACGTTCCGTTTCGAAGGATATACGTTGAAGTGTCAACGCCCATCAAGGCGGGTAAATCAATACTACCTGTCACACTCAGCGGGACGTTTCCTTCAATGAGTACTGCCGCTGACCACTGCGTTGTACCGCCAAGTAATTCTAACTCAGCCTTTAACGATTCACGGGAGAGTTGTTGGGTTCGAGGTACCTTCCCCCCATCGAGAAGAACTTTCCGGAGATTGCTCGGAAGTGATATTGAAGCAAAGCGTAACAACTCAATTCGTTTTTCATCTCTTTCATGAATTTGTATATTGTCAAGTGTTCTCAAATTCTGTACTTCTTTGCATGCAGAAATGACTGCTTTTGCTGAAGCAACTGGCCGGACTGCATCTACGTGCACAACAACTTCCCCAAGCAGTAATTTCGCCGGCGGAAGTGATGAAATTAACTGAGCAGCACGATGTTCATTATCCTCAAGATCAATCAAACCTAGCATCGCAGATCTCTTTAACGAGGGATCTACAATCGCAGAGAGTACATAACATTTTCTAGCGAAATCGACTGCCATGTCACTTTTGCCTGCTGCAATAATATCTTCTGCCATGTTTATATACGCCAACCCATCAGTTCCATCAAGTGTAGGGGGAACAGATTCCTGAATGGAAGAAGAAAAGAACAAGAGTAAAGTTATACATGAGAACTGCATCATTGTTGTGCGTCCTTTTCGAATTCTTCGTATGCAAGCGTCAGCATACGCTTCCATACTTGTAAGCTTGCAATTTCAGTTCGGGTGATTTGTTCGAGGAGAGTAGACGCTTTACTAATCGTAATCATGTCATCAACTTGTGAAAGTTCACCAGTCCAAACCAATTCAAGTTGCTGAATTAAACGCAAGTATTCTAATTGTTGTTGGAGCTGATATTCCAATACGCCCGCAGAATCATGCGTAGAACGTGCGTAACTTACCCCTAACTTTTTTCTCCAAGCTTCGATGAGCAAATTGTAGGAATCAGAAACACCTATTTCTTGTGTTGGACGCAAACGAGTTGGGTCGATAAAAAGCGCTTCGCCCAAAGTCGAAACACTTGCGGATGCCGCAGCTTCGTTTAGACCAGCCAGATCATCTCTGCCCGCAATTAACGCGTGTTGGATCAATGCTCTTCTAGCAGAAGTGATCCACGTTTCATGATGGCGTGGAGGCAAAATGTCATCAGTTAAAAATGCGACCAATGCTTCTACTTGTGCTGATTTTGCATTTGGTGTTAACACATTAACCAGTGCTTCTGCAACTATTGGGCTCTGCGAAAATTGTTCACAAATCAATAGTACAGCTTCTTGTCTGATACTTGTTTCTCGATAAAAGAGTGCCGCTCTGGCAACAAGTGCAGCATCTCTAGGATGCAACGATGTGTACTCCGCATTATGGATGAAATTAAGAAGCGCCAGCATTTCATCTACATCACGATTGGTGTTTGGAAAACGTTTTGCGAGTTGCCCGCTACTTCTACCACCTTGACGCGGCTCGACGTCATCCTCATACAATGTTGACTGGTCTATATTGTCAATCAACTCCCAAGACCTGCTTGGTCTACCAATCCACAGAGAAGCAGCTATCTCGTTCAACTGTCTTGCGTGCAAAAAGCGCTCCGCAGGCGGAAGAGATTGATCTTGACAAATGAGCGTTAACTCCAGCCAGACATCAACGAGAGCGGGATCGAAACCTGCAGGTAAAACTAGCGTGTGTACGATTTGTTTTGGTGCTTGAACCGTCGGCCATACTCCATGTAGTTCCGTTGCCACACGCTCTCTTTTTTCAAAACGATCGTTAAGTTCTATCGCGTGCTTCTTCAAAAACCACGGCACAGCGTGAAGGTCAACAAGCATATTTGACAATGCCCAAACATCCACTGATGTAATCGTTTTATCAAGATAGACTTTCAATATAAAATCGCGAGCAAGATCACTCCGAATCCAATCTATCTCCTGCACAAGCCGCCCGAGAACTTTTCGAGTGTTACTTTCTCTTGTCAAATCGACCGAGTTTCTTAAAATGAGTTGCATTACATCTAATATAAATGCTGTTCTAACGAGGGGATCATTTTCTCTTTCAATCATTGCTAACCACTGTTCCCAAAGAAGAAAATTATGAGAATCAAGTTCAGTAATTTTTGTAAGATCAATGCCAAGCAAACGAATAACTAGTCTCCTTGTCTCAGACACATCACAATCGAGTGGATACGCGTATGCGGAGTCCTTCACTAAAGTGATTAAAGAAGAGATTAAAGAATCTGAACATGCCAAGCGAGAAAGCTCGCCTATTGCCCAAGGTTTTTCAAAAGCACCTGCATCAGAGGGTAGCGCTTTTGCTGCAATACGAAGAGGAGCAAGAAGTTTCGCTGGAAGCCCTTCCACTTGTGGTGATATTGCAACAGTATCGTGAATCAACTTTCCAATTTCTTCCTGAAGGAGAGTATCTAAAAAAGGCCAAATGGAAGAAATTACATGAATAGAATGATTCCAGTCAAGCAATAGTTCAGCGTCAACATGGCGGCCTTGAGCACCTGCGCGAGTAACCTGAAGTTGAAAGTCCCGTAGAATAGTTGGTAATTCTAGAGCGGAATCTACTAGCACCCCTACTTCATCTGTAAAGATAACTTCTTCAAATGATGGGTATATATCGAAACTTCGTGTTTGATTGGTAACGAGGTCTGGATGTACAAATTCAGAAGTTATTGTAATTGCAGGAACCACTCCTGCGTCCCCAGTTTTTCTCGCGCCTTTATCTGCTACGTTAATGATAAACAAACCAAGAATGATGGCAAGTATAGTCAACAATCCAAAAAGAACAGATAATTTAACTGTTGCAATTGTTGAATATTCTTTAAGTTCTGGCAAAAACCGATTTGCCATCTCATCCATTAAATCATCGACAACACTTTGTTTCCGTTGGGCAATCGGCAATGTAGCCCAAGAGCGATCTGGCATATTCTCGCTTCTTCCCTGCTGAGATAGTGGCCCACTACCAGACCTTGAAGAATCAGCAAGTGCAGTAAGAATTCTGAGCAACCCACCAACGCTTAATCCATACGAAGCGGAGACCGCAACAAGCCGAGCACGGCTTCTTCGATTCCAACCGCCCTCTGAAACTAACACAGCAATGATTGAACGATCGAGCTGCGTTATTTCATGTGTTTCTTCTTTCGTTTGCACTTCTTCTGAGAAAGTATTGCATTGCTTGCGCAAAAGGATTCCAGCCTCCTTGATTGCTTGTCGAACAAAATTTGCTTCATCCGAATGTTTCATGGGATGAGATAAAATTTGCGCAACCCGCGTACGAATTGCAGCATCTAGCGTTGCAGCATTTCCATCCCATCTAGGGATTCCAAGCAGCCGTTCTGGTGTATCCGCTTTTCGGATACCGAGAATTAGAAAAACAGCGCGTTCTCCATTCATTGCTGGTCATTCTCCATCATTCTTTGAGAGATAAGACTTTCCAATTCTATAAATTTTTCGTCCAACGGTGATGGTGCATATTCAGGGTAGAGTGCACGATGCTGGTTGAACAACTGATTTGCAAATTCTATATTTGTTTCTAACTGCAGCAATATAAACTTGTATCTCGCTTCAAACCATTCATCTGTGCCTTTCTGCAATCCGTCACTTATCATTTTCCAATGCTCCAACGCAAGTTGTTGCTCTCCCGCAAGCTCTTCAATGATTGCGCCGAAACGAAGCAAGGAACGATTTTTTGGATACATTCCTAAAAGGCGACGTGTCAAATGCAATATCTTAGTTTGCAAACTTTTAGACTCGCGATTTTCTAGTAAAACAAACCCGTCTTTCACCGCTTCCACTCCTACAGAAAAAAGTGATGAAGATGAAAGTTCTTCATCTGTGCGCGTATCTAAATACAAAAGTACCAATTCGAAATACAATTCTCTACTTGCAGTTCTTTCCTCAACCGAGGCATCACGCATTGCATTAATAATTGCCACCGCTGCATGCTCATTCCAAGTAGATTCAGGGAATGACTCACGAAGTTTTGTTCCAACTGCGATCGCTTCTTCTAGTTGATTTCGATACAGATGCAATTGCAATCGTCTGTATGTAATTTCATTAACTACATCTTGTTCTTCAATATCATATCCATCAATAACTTTGAAAACATTCTCGGCAGCGAGAACTCGACGGACTTGATTGTGTAGCGCGACATCGAGAATGCGTCTCGATCGTTTCATAGTTTTGCTGAATTCAATGTCAGATGATGCAGCATCTACAAACAAAAGAGGTCTAGCGATTTCTAAATATTGGTTTCCCGCATCAACCTTGTTGTTAGAATCGGCTTCTCGCCATGCTGCGTACAACAAATCTTCTGCTCTCCGCCTTGCCTTGTTGTACATTGGATCGTCGTATGGTATTAAAAGTAATTCTTCGATACTTCGGTTGTCTTGATTCTCATCAAAAGATCTGTGCACGATCAACTGTCGTGCACGCTGAGAAGAAGGAAATGCAGTAATGTATTGCTCAATTGCTAGATCGCGCAATTCATTTTCTTCAAAAGATCTCTCTTTGATGTAATTCAAGCAGATAATTGCCATCCAAAGACCTTCTTCCATCCTATGTCCTACTGCAAGCGTATAAAATGTGTCTGCTGCTTCTTTAAAATTTGCGGCTTGATACTGCGCGTGGGCAAGTAAAAATTGGCAGTTAGATTTTGCAAAAGGGAATTCGTCAGCATCACTCGCCTCGACTGCGCTTTGCAGGAAATCGGAAACAATAGAAAACTCACTGAGAATTTCTGCATCATCACTCGGGAACACTTCACTCCAAGTCTCACGTAATTTTTGGAACTGCAAATCTGAGAGAATATATTTGCCAACAAAATTTGTCTCACTAAGAACTTTCTTCCCATACCGATCAACCAACCGGCTCACCATATTGAGTTGGCCTAATTGAACTAATTTCTCAATTGCGGTTGCAGATACAACTTGTGCAGTAATATCTGATGCTTCTTCTAATGCTCTTGATGCAATTAGTAGCAACCAATAATCTCGCATGCCTCCAGATGCATCATCTGCTTCCATCAAGGATAAAATTGTGCCCCATTTTTTAGCATCAATGAGAATATGTAATCTCCAAAGTGGAATTTGTTTTCTCACTTGGGACCAAACATCTGGCATCTCAAGTATTTCGAACCAAGGATCTGAACCAGCAGGATCATTTGCAATTTCCTTACACAAAGCAATGCCTAGAATTGCCCGAGCCCCGTATTCATGCATACTTAAATCGGTAGAGATTTCCTGAAGGCTAGCGCTTGAGGAACCAAGCAATTCGGCAAACAGTACGGCTGATTGCATTGCACCATCGGGATCATTGTCATGCCTTGCGAGGTAATACCCTGACCAAGCCAACAAGGCAGTGCACAACCCAGCACTACTCGCCTTGCGTTCATTAATTTTTCCACTTGCAGATCGATGCCCCTTGATGAGTGCTGGTCGTAAGTCCGAAAAACCATCATACACCTCTCTTAGTTGGGCTATCGCTTCAGCGTGAGATTCTGGGTCAACAAGTCTAAAACGATATTGTTCTATCACTTGTTCAGAAGCTAAATAGGTACCTCGCAACAGTTGCAACTTAAGATCCGTGGTAGCTAAATGAGGCTTTCTGGTAAGAAGCGATTTTGCGTTTGCTAGTATTTTGCTCCTTGCTTCATCATCGGCAGTGGCAAGCATCGATGCGTAAAGATCGGCGAGTGCCTGCGCAGCGAGTGATTGTTCCTCTATTGAACCGAGATCTAATTGACTTTCTAAATGCAATGCCAATAACTCATTGCACTCCATCCGTCTTAACCAAGCAGAAATTGGATCATCTGCTTGTACCAATTGGAAAAAAGCAAACAGTACAAAGCACATTGCAAAACATACTCTTCTTACATCAAGAATAGATTTATTTTGCAGGAACATACGTCACTTTCTCGAAGTTGGCATCGCGAGCAACTTGGATCGCAGCGACTGCGAAGCCAACGGGGACTTCGTTACTGACGCGGAGAATGAGTCCAGGTTCAATTGGAAGCGTGGCAAGGACTTGGGCAAGAGATTCGCGATCAGGGCAAAGATGTGAACCGATGACATACAAAGGTGTACCTTCTTGCAGTCGTATCTCAATAATTTGTGGATCAAGTTCTTCAACTGAAAGAGATGTACCTTCCTCAACTTTTAAAGCTGGAGTAAGTAAGTCTTCCGGAGTCGCGAGAACAGTCGTAACAATAAAATAAACAAGGAGTAGAAACGTGACATCAATCATGCTCGATAAGTTCACCGCTGCACGATTCAATTTATGTTTTTTCTGACTCGATGAAAACCGCATTAGGGAACCTCTGTTGCAATTCTAGTCGCTGAAAGACCGTGTTTATTGAGGAGCCTAAGGACCTCATTGAGCGTTGTTGTTGAAGCGTTTTGATCTGCTCGTATCAGCAAACTTTCCCATGGAGCACTATCACTTGTAACCGCCATTTGAACTCGTTCATCTAATGCATCAATTGTAATTGGGGGGGAATCCACATCTAAAATAATTGCCCCATCATTTCGTATATTTATTACAAGACCAGTGTTTTGTGAATCCTTAGCGGATTCTCCCCTCTCTTGGGGAAGCTTCATCTCTAACCTTGCTTGCTGGGCAAATTGTGCTGCGACCATAAAAAATATAATCAACAAAAATACGATGTCGATCATTGGAGTCATCTCTACGATTAATCCTGTATCTTGAGATTTCTTGCTTTTAAATCGCATTATTCTTGGCTTCTTGACTCCTCAAGATGCAAGACAAGACGTTCGATCTCTCCCGCAGTATCAGAGCTTAACCCATCGATCCTATTTCTGAAATAACTAAATAACGCAACACATGGTATTGCAAGAATAAGACCAAGCAAGGTTGTAACTAACGCTTCACTAATATTCGTTGCGAGCATCTCGTTGTTGCTCGCAGTTGTTTTACCGATAGTCTCAAACGCTCCTACCATTCCAAGAACAGTTCCAAGAAGACCAAGCAAAGGGGCAATCGTACCAATGACTCCCAGCGCATCAGTTGAGCGATACAAACGAGCTGCTTGATCTTCACCAGCTTCTTCTAACGCGTTCTTTAACTCAAATGGACCAAATGCTGACCGTTGATATCGAAGAAGTCCGCCAGACAAAATACGTGTTAAAAAAGAATCATTAACAGGGTCAACACAATATTCAAGCGCGTCTTGAACATGTCCTCCAGCTAAATATGACTCTAGGACACTAAGTTGGTCATCTGGCAACAATTTCTTTCTTCTAATTTGAACAAAGTGCATCACAATGAGTGCAAGTGCAACAATGCTCAAAGCCATGATTGTGTAACCAACAGGGCCGCCTTTCAAAAGAGTATCCAAATACGAAGTTGTATCAGGCTCCTTCGCAACTTGGCCAACGAAAAATAAAACATGCACTCCTGTCATAGCTAATCCTTCCTTAAAGGGTGATTTGGTAAAACTCTAGAAATCTCGCTCTTTATATTATTTACAATCTTGGTATCGCCAGCACGATCAAACGATTCTATAAGTGCAAGCATTGCCGCGCCTGCAAGCCACGGCTGCGATGTTTCATATAAAGCAACTACTTCGGCAAACTTCAACATTGCTTTTTCTTCCTCCCCCTGTTTTTGTAAGCCAGTTGCTTCTGCAAAAAGTAACCAGCACTTTTGCCAGATTTCAAGGTCTTCGGAATGAACTGCAACACGATCCTTTGCATCAAGTAAAAGAACTACATCGTTCAAAAAAACAGGACCTGCACGTGTGTACTCTCTATCTTCCAACGGAGATGAAATAATGGCATAGAAAGCGTGCGCGACATCACTTCTGAGTTTCAATGTACGAAGTGATCTGGCAACGACAGTCGAATCCCAAACAGGTGGAAGGTGTGGGCAAAGAAAAGTGTTGATATCAATAATCGATGCAAGAGCTTCAAGTTGCGATGTATTTCCAGATTGGACATGGTCAACGACCGCGAGCCAAGGGGCAACAGATTCATTAAGATTTCCATTTGCCAAATGACAACGCAGCAATCCCTCAGCAGCGAGATAGGCATCAAGTCCTGTGTGATTCTTCAGTTCCATAAATACTTCTCTAAAGAGCGGAGTGGCGAGAGAAATATCGCCTCTTAGAAGTCTTAATTTTGCACGCCACAACATTTCCCCTCGTTCGAGATGGGGAAGAAAGCCAACTCCAATATCTGCTGCGGAAACTTCCCGAATGCGATACCACGGCAGGACTTCTTGTGATGATGTTTCATCTCTAGTAATGCGCAACCCTTCTTTACTCCAACTCACAATAGCGCAATTGATAGGAGAAGAGCCCTCACGTAGTATTACAGTATCAGCTCTTGCGGTCGTCGCAATGAATGCAAGGAGTAAGAACAACATTGTTTTCATGGCCGACCTCCTAGCTTCACTTCTTTATATTGCCCACCAGTAAGTTTTGCAATTTCTTTCATTTGATTGATGTCAGCTCCACTCCCAAATGCGACAGCGTGCACAACAATACGTTTTCCACTGGGGAGCATATTGCGCAACTCATCAATAAAGGTTGTTGGTATTTGTCCATCAGTAAGAAAGAAAATCACGTCCGGCAAAGGCGAGAGTTCCATCGCTTTTTCAAATGCAGGAGCAGGCAACGTTCCTCCGTGTGCCTGCACGCGATGCACTTCATTGATGATTCGATTTAAAGATGAACGCCTTGCAGTGTTCCAACCATGTTGGGAAGGAGGCTCGGTGAAATTCGTCGAATAAAATAACACATAAAATTGTGAAAAGTTAGGTAGTTTTCTTAAGGAAGAAATAAGTTCTGTGATTGCTGCATCAAGCCGAGTGCCTTGGAGCATAGATGCGGAAATATCCATGATGTAGCAAAATCGTCCACCTTTTGAGGAGATGCCAAAGAAAGAGGTTCCCCCACCAGCGCCGCCAGATCCACCCATCCCTGAACCGAGATCGCCCCCTCCGACGCCCCCAAGTGTAGGAACTTGAGCTTGATTTGCAAGTAATTCAGAAGCAGACGAAGATGTTGCTTCGAGTGCAGACTCCGCTGTGAGGGGACTCTCAAGTGCAGCAGGCGCAGAATCTGATTCTTCTAGAGAAGTTGCTTCTGGCGAATCAGTAAGTGTTTCAGACTCAGAAATAGCAAATTCTATTATTGCAGAATCAGTTTTATCTTCGCCAACGCCAGGACTTGTTCCGTATCCGTTTAACAATGCACCTATAAGAATATGAATAAGGATTGATAAAATTGCACCCAATACCAAAAGGATAATGACACTTCGTTTCCAGCGGTGCTGTATATCGCACCGCAAATTCCAGACTGTCGAGACAAACCCCCTTTGGGTTGGATCAATATGATCAGATTGAGGTGTCGGTTTTTCCTGTTGTCCTCTGGCCATAGGCTCCATTATTCCTCCTGAGTACTGTTTAGAGTACCATAAGTCTGTTATTCTACGGACGAACTGAATGCAAAGCCGTTAAATTTCCAACGAACTCCAATCGTGAGAGCGACCATGCCCAAGCCAGCATACACAAGAGCCATCCTTAAAATCAGTGGCGAGAGTTTTTCAACCCAAGGAGTCCTTGGGATTGACCCAGACGAGTTAAATACCATTGCAAGTCAAATTGCAGAGGCAGTCCAAGACGGAACCCAACTTGCTGTTGTTGTTGGCGGTGGAAACATGATTCGCGGCGCAGAACTTTCAACGCGTGTGGGCATCCCCCAAGCCACTGCTGATTACATGGGTATGCTCGGTACAGTAATTAACGCACTTGCACTGAAAGAAGCGATCGAAAAACACGGGCAACCTGCAAGAGTTATGTCTGCTTTAGATATCGAATCAGTTGCAGAACCTTTTATTCGTGCAAGAGCATTGCGACATTTTGAAAAAGGGCGTGTTCTGATTCTCGCTGCTGGAACTGGAAACCCATTCTTCACAACTGACACTTGTGCATCACTCAGAGCTATAGAACTCGGTGTTGACATTTTACTTAAAGCAACAAAAGTTGATGGTGTCTACAACGAGGATCCAAATATACATGAGAACGCCACTCGCTTTGACCGGCTAACTTTTTCAGAAGCAATCAATAAGAAACTAGGCGTGATGGATCTCACTGCACTTTCAATGTGCATGGAACATAACCTTCCAGTTATTGTTTTCAATTTTAAAACGCATGGCAATATTTGCAAAGTAATTGCTGGCGAATCGATCGGCACGCTCGTCACAAATGCAGAACCAGAGTTAGCCAATTCACATTGATAGAAGAAAGAATCCAATGCTCATTAAAGATATTATTAAAGATTGCAGTAAAAAGATGGATAAGACCATCGAATATTATGAACGCGAATTGAAAGGCGTACGCACCGGAAGAGCGACTACGGCACTGATAGAGTACGTAAAAGTAGATTATTATGGCTCAAGTACTGATCTGCGTGACATTGCTGCCGTGAGCGTTGGTGATGCAACTCAACTTGTTGTGAAGCCGTATGACCCCGGTTCAAAGAATGATATTATCAAAGCTTTAGAGAGTGCAGATCTTGGATTAAATCCACAAGCCGATGGTGACACAATACGTATTTCTATACCTGCCCCTTCCTCAGAACGTAGACAACAACTTGCAACGCAAGTGAAGAAAATGGGCGAGGAAAGTAAAATTGCTATTAGAAACGAACGCCGTGATGCGAACAAACATATTGAAACGCAGATAAAGGATAAGTCCAATGATGAATCCGAAGACGATGGCAAGCATGGCAAGGGTGAAATCGACTCTTTAACTAAGAAACACACTGCAAGAATTGATGCGTTATGCAAAACAAAGACGGATGAAATCCAAACAATTTAATTCTTCTCAAGTTGCAAAAAACAGATTCAATACTCTTTACGCAACCTTGCCGCTGGGATTCCCATTTGTTGCCGGTATTTGACCACAGTTCGGCGTGCAATCTCAATGCCCTGCTCTCTTAATTTGTCTGCGAGTTTTTCATCACTGTATGGTTTCTTTTTATCTTCTGTGTTGACAATTTCCTGCAATCTTGCCTTTACCGCTTCCCAACTCATTTGTCCATCTTTGTCACTTTGCGTACCACCAGAAAAGAATCTGCGAAGCGGAAATAGACCACGCGGTGTTTGTACCCATTTGTCAGAAACAGCTCTGCTCACCGTCGCGACGTGAATGCCAAGCATGTCAGCAACTTCGGTCATCGGAAGTGGACGGAGATAAGCATCACCTTGTTCAAGAAAATCACGCTGTCGGTCTGCCACAATTTCAACAACTTTCAACAGTGTAGTTCTTCGTTGCCCAATCGCTTCTATGATCCAACGCGCTGAATTTATATTACGACGTAAAAACTTTTTTGCACTTTCATCAACATTTACATCTTTAAGCATGCCGTCATATTGTGCGCTCATCCGCAGTGGCGGGAGATTACCGTCTCTCACGCCAGCAATAAAACAATCATGGAGTTCATCGAAATCAATAAACGCATCAGGTATGACAGGAAGAACTGTTTCGGTATTGAGAAATCTGCCCGGACTTAACACCAATAAATGCATTTTTTCTATCGCGTCATTGATTTCTTCCATTGATAATTTCGTCTTTGACGCAATGAGAGGCAAACGATTTTCTAAGACCTCATCATAATAATCAGCAATTAAAAGACGCACAGTATCCCATCCCCCTTGCCCTTTCTGAATGAAATCGTCTATTTGTATCAATAGTGATTCGGGAACACTTCTTGCAGCAAGCCCTGGTGGATCAAGCCAAGTTTGTAATTGTGCAATTGTTTCAGTTAAAGTTTCGGAAGTTGGCACAACGATCCCATCAAGTTCGAGTTGCTTGAGCATCGCCTCATCTGACATCGTAAGAAAACCATCTGCATCGAGAAAAGCCAATAGAGTTTTTCCGCATTCTGCAATCTCTGGATCAACTTCAGCGAAACTCCATTGACCAGCCAATTCTTCTGCGAGACTCTTATCTCTTGCACGTATGCTTGCCATTGCATCCAATTTTCCATCTCGTTCACCGCTAGTTTTATATGAAGAAGACGGCGAGCGATCAGCGAAATCCATTCCGCTTGTTGCTTCGAATTCAGCAAGTCGTTCAAAATCAGGGTCCCCTTCAATTTCTTCTTCGTGCACAGGCTCTGTTTCTGGCTCAACAAGTTCAAGTGCAACGTTTGATTCTAGTTCTTGTTCAATTTTCTCTAACAATGCAGGAAGAGGGAGTTGAAGAATCTCCATTGATTGAATAATGCGTGGAGATAATTGCATATTCTGAGAAGCCGATAGATTTTGACGTGTTTCAAATCGCATCTAATTAGTTACTGTGCATACCACTACGACCTTGGATCGCATCGGCAAGAACTTGCGAGTTCGCATATTCAATTTGAGAGCCGCTTGGCAATCCACGAGCAAGGCGAGTCACATTCACAGCTCTTGCCTCAAGTTCTTGTGCTAGATATAACGCCGTACTATCGCCTTCTAGATTCGGATTCAATCCTAGAATAACTTCCTGAATTTTGACGCTCTGTGCATTGGAAGAAGGTTCATCTATTCGATCGAGCAAGCCTGACACCGCAATGTCTCCAACTTCTATACCCCCGAGTGGTTCTATTCTCCCCGTAAGAACATGATAAATACCCTTGAACATACCCGTTGCTTCAAGGCTAATTAAGTCTCTTGGTTGTTCAACAACAAGTACAACAGAGGCATCACGAGATGGGTCATCGCAAATTAGACACGGCGATCTATCGGCAAGGTTATTACAAATTGTGCAGCAAGAAACATTGTGCTTCACGTCCGCAATTGAACGGCTTAGCAACATCGCATCCTCTTCACTTGCTTTGATCAAATGAAATGCAATTCGCTCTGCGCTCCGTTTACCGATCCCTGGAAGCGAAGTGAGTGCGTCAAGGAGTTCCCGAACGGGCAACGGTGTTGCTGCTGAATCACGCAATGACATTATGTACTACCCTTAGGTTCCGAAGATTGCGAGTCACTGCCCTGTTCGATGTCTCGTACTCGGAGCAACGTGCCATCAAAAAGATCTGATGCTGTTTTAACGATATCACTTGCAGCAACTTCAGGATTTATAGTTGACTCTTTTGCTACTGAAGGAATTGCCTCACCTTCAATTTTCACTGTGCATCGTTTGCCGGCAACTTCACTGCAAACTCGTTCAATTTCACCGCGCCTTCCTAAAATATACGTAGAGGATTCTCGCCCATCTTCATTGATCGATAACGTGATAACGCCATCAGTCATGCTTTTACATTGAAGATAGGCAGCAATTCTCTTTAATCCGGGCGTTTGCGATATTACATTTTGTATCTGCGTCCACTCAACTTTTGCAGGTACAGTCACTGTCGGTGTAGGCTGAACCGACTCTGCTGTTTGACTTACTAAGTGCGGACTACTTTTTTTTTTGATGGAAACAGGACGAGATCCTGCGCTTTGTTTCAAGACAGCACCTGCTTCTGCAAGTTCCTTTGACAAACAAAGCCTTGCAATGGTTGCATCAAACAATGCTCGACCGCTCCCACCGCGGCGAACTTGTCTTGATGCAGCGTCGCACAATGCAATCATGTGTGTCAATGAACTTTCATCGATCATCGACCCCCTTTGCGCGGCTTCTTTCTTTGCAGTATCCGAAAGTTCGAGCAACGCTGAATCTTCCCCGCATATTCTAGCGATCAGTGTATGTCGGAAACATGTTGCAATTTCTTCAAGCGCCCTATCCATCGCGACTCCGCCCCCAAGTAAAGTAGCTGCATCAACAAGTGCTCCTGAGATGTTTGATTTTAGAATTTGATCACAAATTGACGTGACTGCAGTTTGCGATGGCAATCCAAGTAGTTCTTCCATTTCATCGTTTGCAATCGTCTTGGAACCGCCAGCCAATAATCGATCTAGAATTGAAAGCGCATCACGCATTGATCCATTCCCGAGGCGAGAGACATGTGCAATTACTTCTGGATCCGCTTGAATACCCTCTACTTTTAATATATTCGTCAAATGCAGCCCTATTTTCACACTTGGAATCGTGCGGAAGTCAAAGCGCTGGCATCTTGATTGAATCGTTGCAGGAATTTTATGTGGTTCAGTTGTACATAAAATAAATTTCACATGCGAAGGTGGCTCTTCCATCGTTTTAAGCAACGCATTGAAAGCAGGCGTGGTGAGCATGTGCACTTCATCAATAATGTAAATACGATATCTACATCGTGTTGGCGCTAATCCTGCAGCTGAAATGAGATCCCTCGCTTCTTGCACGCCCCGATTAGAAGCGCCGTCAATTTCGATCACGTCTAAATCATCACCCCGAAGTACGGCTTCACCAATCGCTTCACCTTCTTGTAAATCAGATGAAGTATTTAACTCTCTAGCGAAGATTCTCGCCATCGAAGTTTTACCAACACCCCGTGTGCCACAAAACAGATAGGCATGCGCTGTTCGATCTGCATCGATCGCATTTCTAAGCGTCTTTGCAATAGGTTCTTGACCAATCACATCGTCAAATGTTTTTGAACGGTATCTTCGGGCTAGTACGGTGTAACTCAATTCTGGACTCCAAGTATGTGTGGGGAGAAGGACGGCCGGTTACCCAAAGCTCGAACAACGCCACTTATGGCTGCTGCCGTCAAGCCCTGACCAGGTTCGCAGGCTGCCCGTCTATGAGGCCGACCGTCCTTCCCCCCACCTTTCATACGCATGATACCACCCCCGTGCCTTCACGACCAACACGTGTCATAGTACACTGCGAGAATGCCAGAATCAGTAAATGTAAAGGCCGAACCGCTCGCACCCTTCCAACTTGAACAAGCGCGTGAGGCAAAGTCGCGTCGGCTTGTTGTATTGACGGTGCGCCTTCTTTTTGTATCATTTATGTTTGTGGTTGCTGTCCTCCCTTTCGTTGCAACAGCCAGTGGCTCACAAAAACCAATCGAGCTTGTCATTGTCGATCATTTAGGTCCTGCGATCGCGACAATGGCGTTCGCTGCAATCATTCTTATCATCGATATCCTTACGCCTAAAAAAAGACTTTCCGCTGTCTTTGGCATTTACCTCGGACTCGTTGCAGGACTTTTTGCTGCCCTTGCAGTAGGGCTGTTGATAGATCTCATCGCTGATTCATGGGGACTCTCAAGTGGTGATACCGCTCTGCAATATCTCACTCTTTTGAAACTCGCAACTGGCATTACTCTTTGTTACCTTGCCATCAGTATTGTCATTACTACCAAAGATGATTTACGGCTTGTATTGCCATACGTCGAATTCTCTCGACAAGTAAGAGGCATTCGCCCCCTACTTGTTGATACTTCTATCATCATCGATGGGCGAATAGAACAACTTGCAAGTTCAAGATTCATTGATGCTCCTCTTATTGTTCCGCAGTTTGTCATCGATGAACTCCACATTCTTTCGGATTCTCACGACAAACTTAAAAGAGCAAGAGGAAAACGCGGACTTAGCATTCTTGCGAACCTTCGTGGAGCGAAAGACGTTGTGGTTACTGTTGAAGCAACCGAACCGATTGACAAAGGCGTTGATAGAGCGCTGCTCTCACTTGCTGAATCAAGTGGATACAGAGTATTGACAACGGACTCAAATCTCGAAAAAATTGGGCTCATCGAAGGTATACAAGTTTTAAATCTAAACAATCTTTCTCATGCAGTTCGAACACAAGCAGTCCCTGGCGCCGAATTCGAACTTGAAATTGTAAAACATGGTGAAGCGGAATCTCAAGGTGTTGGCTACTTGCCTGATGGAACGATGGTTGTCATCGAAGAGGCTGGAAAATACATCGGTTCAACCATTCGAATTACTGTGAACAACTCTTTGCAAACCTCGGCGGGCCGAATGATCTTCGCAAGTCCGTCTGAATAGTTTTGATTAAAAACTCACTCCCACTCAATTGTGGCAGGTGGTTTTGAACTGATATCGTAAACAACTCGATTAACACCGCGCACTTCATTGATGATTCGATTGCTGATCGAAGCAAGAATGTCATACGGAATACGCGCCCAATCCGCAGTCATAAAGTCCTGCGTTTCTACTGCTCGAATTGCTACGACAGATTCGTAAGTTCTCCCGTCACCCATAACGCCCACAGATTGGACTGGGAGCAAAACTGCAAAAACTTGATCTGTGCTCCGATATAAATTCGCAGCGACAATTTCTTCCAGTAGGATTTCGTCACAATCGCGAAGTACTGCTAATTTTGGCTCCGCTACTTCACCTAGACACCGAACAGCTAGGCCAGGGCCAGGAAACGGATGACGCCAGATAATGCCATCAGGCAAACCAAGGACTTCACCTAGTTTGCGAACCTCATCTTTAAACAAGTCACGCAAAGGTTCGATGAGTTCAAAACCTAACTCCTCGGGGAGTCCGCCTACATTGTGATGCAATTTAATGTTCGCAGCAGCCCCGCTGTACCCATGACCTGATTCGATTACATCAGGATAGAGCGTCCCCTGCGCTAAAAAACGAATCGTGTCGTCCGTATGTGATTCAATTTCGGTAGCAGCTTCTTTAAAAACATCTATGAATCTATGTCCAATCAGCGTGCGTTTCTTTTGCGGGTCGGTCACACCTGAAAGATCGTCAAGAAACTCTTTCGCCGCATCTACAACTCGAAGATCAATTTGAAAATGATCACGGAAAGTTGTCTCTACAAATTCACGTTCATTTTTGCGAAGCAACCCGTTGTCAACAAAAACACAAACGAGTTGATCGCCAATTGCACGGTGAAGCAATGCAGCGACTACCGAAGAATCAACACCGCCACTAAGTCCACATAAGACTTTGGAATCGCCGACGATTTCTCGTATTTTTTCACATTGCGCTTCCATAAAATCGGACATGCGCCAAGTGCCTTTAATGCCACAAATTTTATATAGGAAATTGCGGAGAAGTTCTACTCCATGTGGTGTGTGTGTGACTTCTGGGTGAAATTGAACTCCGTAAAATGGAATTGTTTTATGCGACACTGCTGCAAGAGGGCAAGTAGAAGTTTCAGCAAGAATTTTAAAATCATCACCAACGATTTCAACTTGATCGCCATGACTCATCCAAGCTGCGGTATCAGTAGGCATCCCTCTAAAAAGCCCTGTAGTGTCTAGCACTTTAAGAACTGAGCGTCCGTACTCACGAGCATGTGCCGCTTCAATTGTTCCCCCAAGGAGTTCACAACCGAGTTGCATCCCATAGCAAATTCCAAGAATTGGTACACCCAATTCAAAAATTCTTTCATCGCATCTGGGTGCACCTTTTTCACTCACACTTGATGGCCCACCGGATAAAACAATACCTGCTGGTGCGTATGTGGCTAACTTCTCAATTGGAGTGTCAGGTGAAAGAAGAATACTGAAAGCACCAGCTTCGCGGACACGGCGTGCAATCAACTGCGCATATTGACTTCCAAAGTCAAGAATGAGCACTGTTTCACCTTGATTTACACCAACTGGGGTAATAGGTTCCAAAATCTCAGCAGATTTATAACTAGATGTGGGATTATTCATACTCATGAGAATGTTACAGGGTACCATGAATGCAGATGGAATCCAAGAACACCACCTGCAGCGCATCTGCAAAACTTTCAGTACCTGCATCTCCTGCTTGGTATGGCACTATTCGAAACCTTGCTATCCAACTTTGTAGAAACTGCGGAGTCGATGATCGGGATTCAGGATCCATTGCACTTGTCCTTGATGAAGCAGTGAGTAATATTCATCGACATGGATACCAAGGATCTCACGACGAAATGATTGACTTAGAAATCAAAGGGATCAAGGCTACTCCAGAACAACCATGGAAAATTACCATTTGCATCAAAGATAGAGCCATGCAAATAGAACTCGATAAAATCAAATCACGAGATTTGGAGGATGTCCGTCCAGGCGGCCTTGGCGTTCATCTAATCAAATCTATTATGGACACTGCTATATGGTCACATCGTAAAAATGGCGGGATGCAATTGTTCATGGAAAAACAAGGTGAGCCCACTACCAATGTTGCCGATGTAGAAAAAGAAAGTAAATTACTTTGAATATTCAAGTTGAAGTACTAGACCTTTCCACAATTGTCACACCAGAAGGCGATATTGACACCATGGAATCCACAAGATTGCGTGAAGCACTCAAACCAATCCTTGCTTCTGAAACCCATCGCCTTGTTGTTGATCTATCGGGAGTCAAATACATGGATTCTTCAGGCATTGCCACGTTGATTGAAGCCCTTCAAATCTGCAAACAAAAATCGAAGCAGTTTGTTATCTGTGGGTTACAAGATGGAGTTCGATCAATCATCGAACTCGCCCGCCTTGATACAATTTTTGTGATCAAAACCAACAGAGAGGAAGCACTCATTGCCTAGTGAAACGAAGATGCCATTCCCACTTCGCCTTCTTGATGGTTTTGGGTCTCTTTGGGTGAGTATATTTTCATTTCTCGGGGGCATCATTTGGTTACTCGTCGAGGTAGGGAAATTGTTTTGTTTTTCTTGCATACTCAAACGCGTAAGATTTGGCAAAGGTGCTTTTGTCACACAAATTGTACGAATCGGAGTTCGTTCAATTGGAATTGTTTGTTTAGTTTGTGGTTGTATTGGCTTAATTCTGGCAATTCAAATGCAACCACCACTTGCAGAGTTTGGGCAAGCTGACAAAATTGCGAACATTGTAGGCGTTGCCGTACTTCGCGAACTTGGGCCATTGATCGCTGCGATTGTGCTTACTGGTTTCGCAGGTGCATCTATTGCTGCTGAACTTGGAACGATGGTAGTAGGAGAAGAAATCGAAGCACTTCACTCGCAAGCGCTGAACCCTATACGTTTTTTAGTGATGCCAAGAGTTCTCGCTACTGTTTTGAGTTTAACACTATTGACAATTATTGGTGATGTCATTGCAATTATTGCAGCGGGGTTTGTCACAGTGCAATTCCTTGGCGTGCCATACGATATTTACATCGACAATACTTTGAGTCAGGTTGTTCTTGCTGACTTTACTACGGGATTGATGAAGGCTGGCGTGTTCGGAATGATTCTTGCAGCAATTGCCTGCCACAACGGATTAAAAGTAAGTGGTGGTGCTGCAGGAGTTGGCAAGGCGACGACTGATACTGTTGTCCAAACTATTTTGACCATTGTCATCGTAGACATGATCTTCACACTGGTCTTCTACCAGTTCGGTTGGACCTAGACTGTGGGTGCGTTTATTCACCAACGGGAATAAACTCACCCCCGGTGAGTTTATTTACAAGTTAACT
>JACKQG010001779.1_pt1 | contig 29229 bp, 23 predicted proteins | sample 8237621 | NCBI WGS metagenome assembly JACKQG01 (sample SAMN15677084, study PRJNA649215) | marine metagenome | biome: marine; feature: Black Sea; material: saline water; isolation source: suspended particulate matter (SPM) from the Black Sea western gyre | collected 2013-06-09/2013-06-10 | depth... | reverse complement strand
TTACCGATTAGGAGCAGGGCGGGGATGCGGCAATCGTGAATGGCTTGAGCGAACGCGGGCACCGGTTGAGCCCGGCATCGTCCTTAGGCTTGGTGAATGCGATTTTCTGCTCTACGGGTATTCCCGCCAAAGGCGGGGCGTCGTGCCTGAACCGTTCCGATCCGCGTGGCTTCGGCCTGTCCATCGGCGGACAGTAATATGGCGCTTAAAATTTCCCGGCGCGGAATCATTCCCCCGTTCATCGTCATGGACGTTATGCGCGACGCCAATGAAAGGGAAGCCCAGGGCGAAGGCGTCCTGCATCTGGAAGTGGGCCAGCCCGGCACCCCGGCGCCTGGTCCGGTACTGGAAGCCGCCAAGGCCGCGTTATCCGATGATCGTCTGGGCTACACGGATGCTTTGGGTCTGGCGGCGCTGAAAAAACGCATCGCCCGGCATTACAGAGACTTTTACGGCGTCGAAATCGATTCCGCCCGTATCGTCGCCACGACCGGCTCGTCGGGGGGCTTCGTGCTGGCCTTTCTTGCGGCCTTTGATGCCGGCGACCGGGTGGCGCTGGCAAGCCCCGGATACCCCGCCTACCGGAATATTCTCAAAGCCCTGGGTGTTGAGGTCGTCGATCTGCTCAGTGGCCCGGAAACAAATTTTCAGCCGACCCCGGACCTTATAGAGCGGGCGGCGTCTACGGGGGGCCGCATCGATGGCCTGATCGTCGCCAGCCCATCCAACCCCACGGGCACCATGATCCATGCCGACGGCCTTAAGGCTCTGGCGGACTATTGCCGGGATACCGGAATCCGCCTGATTTCAGATGAGATTTACCACGGTATCACCTATGGCGAGGCCGCCGAAACGGTCCTGCGCTTTTCCGACGATACGGTCGTCATCAACAGTTTCTCGAAATATTTTTCCATGACCGGATGGCGGCTGGGCTGGATGGTCGTTCCACCAGACCTGCACCGGTCTATAGAATGCCTGTCGCAGAACCTGTTTATTTCACCGCCGACGCTGTCCCAGTACGCCGGGATCGCGGCCTTCGACTGCATGGACGCGTTAGACGCCAATGTCGCGCGCTATGCTTCGAACAGGGCGCTGCTGCTGGAACGGCTGCCGCAAGCCGGGTTTGAATCCCTGGCCCCGGCGGAGGGGGCATTTTACGTCTATGCCGATATCGCCAACCTAACTAACGACAGCCAGGACTTTTGCCGGCGCATGCTGGCCGAAACCGGGGTCGCCACGACGCCCGGTATCGACTTCGACCCTGAACGGGGAAACCGCTTCATGCGCTTTTCCTTTGCCGGTGAGAAAGCCGTTATCGCCGAAGCAACCGAGCGCCTGAAGCAGTGGATGGGGTGAGGAGCCATAGAGCGTTTTCTGTTCACGCGCGTTCACCAGAATTGCCCTATGCCTTTGTTTTCGAAGCAAGTTTTCCGTCGCGGATGATTTCATCCGCTCGGGGTTTGTTCTAGCTCCACCAGCCTTTCTTGGTCTTCTTTTCCGCGTCGTCCTTCTCTTTCTCGCTACCGACGGTGATGGTTTCCGTCTTGGCCGCTGCCACCGGTTCGGGCGTTTCCGGTTCGGTCTGAGCCGGTTTTGACACGTCGGGAGACGCCGGGGCCGGGCTTACTGCAACGGGCGTGGCCGCTTCCGGGGCTTCGGGGGCTTCGGCGGCGGCAGGCTTGGCCTTGCGGCGGGGGGCACGCGCAGGTTTCTCTTTCGCCGATTTTTTGTCGGCCGCTTCAGCCTTGGTATCGTCTTTAGTATCGGCTGGGGCCGGTTCGGCGGCGGCGGATTCGGCTTCGGTCTCTGTTTTCTTCGTGCGCCGGGTCCGGGTGCGTTTGGCCGGTTTCTTTTCTTTTTCGTCCTTCTTTTCCGGCATTTTGTCAGTGCCTTCAGGAGCGGCTTCGGCTTCGGCAACGTCTCCGGCTTCCGTAGCGGTTTTCGGCGTAGTTTCCGCGGGGGCCTCTCCCGCGGTTTCTTCAGCAGTTTCTGGCGGGGCTTCGGGCGCTTCGCCACCGGAGACGGCGTCTGTGCTTGCTTCCGTCAGGTCACCGGCGGTTTCCTGAGCCATCTGTTCGGCGGGCTTGCGTCCGCGACGGCGTCCGCCCCGGCGTCCGCGCCGGCGGCGTTTGCGTTCAACCGGTTTGTCGTCGTCGCCCTCAAAGGCGGCGCCCACGTCTTCTCCGTCCGGAACGTCCCCGGATTCTGTGGCGGCTTGCGGGGTGGTTTCCGGGGCGGCTTGTGTTGCCGTTTCGTGTGTCGTTTCGGAGCTGTCTTCCGCGCCGCGCCGCCGCCGACCGCGCCGCCTTCGGCGCTTGGCGCTGTCTTCGTCATCTCCGCCTTTGGACATGCCGGCGCTGGCTTCCTCAACGGTCTTTCCGTCTCTCTCCATGCGGTAGGCAGGCGGGATCAGGGTGTCGTCGGTTTCGACGATGATGGACATCTTATACGTAGCCTCGATCTCGGCCAGAACGTCGCGCTGGTTGTTGAGGATATAAAGCGCCACCGTTGTCGGGATGTGGACGGTGATCTGCTGGGCGCGCTGCTGCATGGCCTCTTCCTTGATGGCGCGTAGCAGATGCAGGGCCGCCGAATCCGCGGACCGCCGAATGCCGGTGCCTTCACAGTAGGGGCAGGGATCGGAACTGGTTTCGATCAGGCTCGGGCGCATACGCTGGCGCGACAGCTCGAGAAGTCCAAAGGGGCTGATGCGGCCGATCTGGATGCGCGCCCGGTCGGAACGCATGGCGTCCTTCAGGCGGCGTTCCACCTTCGTCTGGTTGCGGTTTTCCTCCATATCGATGTAGTCGATGACGATCAGCCCGGCCAGATCGCGCAACTTCAATTGGCGCGCGATTTCGTCGGAGGCCTCGATATTGGTTTTCAGCGCCGTTTCCTCGATGTTCCGGCCCCGCGTCGAGCGGCCCGAGTTAACGTCGATGGAGACCAGGGCCTCGGTCGGGTTGATGACGATATAGCCGCCCGATTTCAGTTGCACATCGGGCGAATGCATGGCGTGGAGTTGGGGTTCCACGTGGAAATGCTGAAACAGCTGCTTGCCTGTTTCCTTGAACGGCTGGACCCGCTTGGTGTGGCTGGGAATCAGCAGTTTCATGAAATCCTTGGCGGTCCGGTAGGCCTCGTCACCGTCGATGATAATCTCATCGATGTCCTTGTCGTAGAGGTCGCGGATCGAGCGCTTGATCAGATCGCCTTCCTCATGCACCAGGCACGGCGCCATGGATTCCAACGTCACCTCGCGCACGGATTCCCACAACCGCATCAGGTATTCGTAATCGCGCTTGATTTCCGCTTTTGAGCGTTTCGATCCGGCGGTTCGCACGATCACCGCCATGACGCCGGGGATTTTCAGGTCGGAGAGAATATTCTTCAGCCGCTTGCGGTCCGGGGCGTTGGCGATTTTGCGGGAAATGCCGCCGCCGCGCGCGGTGTTGGGCATCAGCACGCAATAGCGTCCGGCCAGGGACAGGTAGGTTGTCAGGGCTGCACCCTTGGTGCCGCGTTCTTCCTTGACCACCTGGACCAGCAAAATCTGCCGGCGTTTGATGACTTCCTGAATCTTATAGTGGCGTTTGATCGCGACCGGACGTTCGGCCTGGACCTCTTCGGCCTCGTCGCCGCCCAGGACTTCGACGTCTGAGCCTTCACCCTCGGCCGCGTCGCCGCCGCCTTTTTTGGCTTCGGCTTCGGCCTTGGCATCGGCTTCCGCGCCGGCTTCGGTTTCCGCTTCCTGCTGCTCGGCGACCAGCGCTTCGCGGTCGGCGACGGGAATCTGATAGTAGTCGGGGTGAATTTCGCTAAAGGCCAGGAAACCGTGGCGGTTTCCGCCGTAATCGACAAACGCAGCCTGCAGGGACGGTTCGACCCTAGTTACCTTCGCCAGATATATGTTGCCTCTGAGTTGCCTTCGGGACTCAACTTCTACGTCGAAGTCGTCCAGATGTTGTCCGCTGACGATCGCCACCCGTGTTTCTTCCGGGTGGGAGGCGTCGATAAGCATTCTTTTGGTTGTCATTATTTTTTAAACTCCGGCGCACGCTTAGTTCAACGAGCCTCCCATTCAAAAGAGTGCTGTTGAAACTGAGGGTGCTTGTTCGTGAAACGCCGGTGGCGCCTGCGAACAGACCCACAACCGCCAGGGGCGGGTGGGGGGTGTATTCTGAACGCGCTGCTCTATCCGGCATGAAAAAAAGTCAGTTTTCTATGAGGGAAATCCCTCGCTTGGTTGGTATATACGCCCGAACTTACTGGAATACCAGCCAATGATGGCGGTATCCGGCAGCCGGGGAGTTAATCCCATAACGAAATCCCCTTAAGGGAACGTCGCTATGTTAACATAACGGTAGCTTTTTGGTTCGACAATGGCCTTGTTGCCGCCGGCCAGATTCGGCGGCATAAGGATTGTTGTAAACAGGCCCCCGTTTTAAGGCATTATGTAGGGGTCATAGGCTAGGTGTTGTGCCATATGTTGGGTGTTGAAAGGCTGTTCCTCAGGGCGTTGATTGCCTGCGTGGCCGTGCTGGCGGTGTTGCTGGCGGTGGCGGGGCCGGTTCCGGCCGAGGCCGCGAGCGGCGTTGTCACCGATATCCGCGTCGGCAACCAAAAGGACGTCACCCGTGTGGTCCTCGACGTCGACCGGAAGGTGGCCTTCAGCGTCTTTACCCTGGCCAATCCTTACCGGGTCGTCGTCGATCTGCCGGAAGTCGGCTGGCGTCTGCCGGCCCGTCCGCTGCCCGGCGCCACAGGCGTTTTCAGTAAACTGCGATACGGCCTCTACAAGCCCGGCAATTCCCGCCTCGTTCTCGATGTCCGCACGCCGGCTGCCGTGGCCAAGGCCTTTATCCTGGAAACCGGAAATGAAAAGGGATACCGGCTGGTTCTGGACCTTGCGCCGACGACCCATCAGGCCTTCGCCCGCGATGCCGGGAAAACGCCGCTTCATGTCGTTGCTGTCCAACCGGCCGCCAAACCGGCGCCGAAACCCGTTACCACGGCGGAAAAAAGTGCGCTCGCGCCGCCGTCGGGCCGTCAGCCCAGGATGGCTTCCGCCGCCCCCAAGCAAATGCCGCCCAAACCAACCGCCCCCAAACAGACCCCGCCCCCGGCCGCCATGGCGGCGACCAAAGCCTCGGTTTCGCCGCAGGCCTCACCGTTCCGGTTGGCGCCGCTCAAACCCGAACCCGGCCACCGGGCCAAGAAGAAAGTCATTTTCCTTGATCCGGGTCACGGCGGCGTCGATCCCGGCACCATCGGCATTTCCGGGGTCTACGAAAAGCACATCACGCTTTCCATGGCCCGCGAACTGAAACGCCAGTTGGAACAGACCGGGCGCTTCACGGTGTTGATGAGCCGCGCCAGGGATGTCTTCATCCGTCTGCGCGACCGGGTCCGCCTGGCGCGCGACCAAAAAGCCGACCTGTTTATTTCCATTCATGCCGACACGGTAAAAAACCGCAAGATCAAGGGCCCCGCCGTATATACGCTTTCGGAAAAATCCTCGGATAAGGAAGCCCAGGAACTGGCGGAAAAGGAAAACAAGGCCGACCTGATCGCCGGCGTTGACCTGACCCACGAGACGCAGGAAGTCACCAATATCCTGATCGACCTGGCGCAGCGCGAATCCATGAATCAGTCGGCCCGCTTCGCAACTTCCCTGATCCGGGAGTTGAAACACCAGACCCGGGTGCTGCGTAATACCCACCGATTCGCCGGTTTCGCCGTCCTCAAAGCGCCGGATATACCCTCGATACTCCTTGAGTTGGGCTTTCTATCCAATCCCCAGGACGAACGGGCGCTGCGCTCGAAGGCCTACCGCGCCCGGCTGGCGTCGGCGGTAAGAAAGGCCGTCGAGGCCTATTTCGTGCGCATCGAAGAAGCCACCCGGAAGTAAGTCCGGGTCTTTCAAGACAGCCATACCTTCGCCATATTTTTGGGGCCATATTTTCAGGCTTTAAGGAGTCCTGATGTTTCGCCCTTCTGTGTAAAGCCTCCTGTGTTAGGATAGCCGCGTTTTGGACATGACCCCGTTAAAACCAACCCCGGTTGTTTATGCTTAGAGCCTTCATGACGATCATCGGCCTGTTGGTGGTCGCCGCCGTCGTCGGCGCCGGCGGAGTCCTGTACATTTTTCAGACCTACGGCCGCGACCTTCCCGAATACCGCCAGCTTGCCAAATATGAGCCGCCCGTGATGACCCGCGTGCATGGCGGCGACGGTCGGCTGTTGGTCGAATACGCGCAGGAAAAAAGGGTGTTCGTGCCGATCCGGGTGATGCCACGGCGCGTGGTGCAGGCGTTCCTGTCGGCCGAGGACAAGAACTTCTATCACCATCCCGGCGTCGATGTTCTGGGTGTGTTGCGGGCAGTCCTGACCAACGTAAAGAACATGGGCCAGTCGAAACGCCCGGTCGGCGCGTCGACCATCACCCAGCAAGTGGCCAAGAACTTCCTTTTGACCAACGAGGTGTCCTGGCGGCGCAAGATCAAGGAGGCGATCCTGGCCTTCCGTATCGAGCGCGCGCTTGCCAAAGACCGGATTCTGGAACTCTATTTGAACGAAATCTATCTCGGCTTTGGGTCCTACGGCGTGGCGGCGGCGGCGCTGAACTATTTCGACAAGTCCCTGGGCGAACTGAGCATTGAGGAAGCCGCCTTCCTGGCCGCCTTGCCGAAGGCGCCCAACAACTACAACCCGATCCGCAAACCGGACGCCGCCAAGAGCCGGCGCAATTGGGTGATCCGGCGTTTGATGGAAGACGGCGCGATCACCGCCGCAGAGGCCGAGGAGGCGAAAGCCAAGCCGCTCGTCGTACGTCAGCGCTCGGCCACCGAATACGTCACCGCGGATTACTTCGCCGAGGAAGTCCGCCGCCAGCTGGTCGATCGCTACGGCGAGGAGAAGCTCTACAAGGGCGGCCTGTCCGTGCGCACGACGCTGGACCCCCGGCTTCAGGCCATCGCCACCCGGGTTCTGCGCGAAGGCCTGGAATCCTATGACCGCCGCCATGGATGGCGGGGGCCGGTTTCGCGCCTCCGGGAAGGAACTCGGCTCGATATTCCCGACGACTGGCGGCACGCGCTCTCGGCCATTGCGCCGGTTAAGGGACTGGGGCAGCATTTGCTGGCCGCCGTCCTCGGGCTGGACGGTCGTGGCGCGCATATCGGCCTTGCCGACGGAAGCACCGGGCGCATTCCGCTACGGGAAATGACATGGGCCAGGCCCTGGAAGGAAGGCCAGAAACGCGGCGCCAAGGTGACCAGCCCGGCCGACGTGCTGGTGCCGGGCGATGTGATCGTCGTCGATCCGGTGACCAAGGACGCCAAAGACTCCAAAGATGGCAAAGAGGGGCTCTATCCGGCGGGCAGTTATGCGCTCCGCCAACTGCCCGACATCGAAGGCGGCCTGGTGGCGATCGACCCCCACACTGGGCGCATTCTGGCCATGGCGGGGGGCTATTCCTATGCCAAAAGCCAGTTCAACCGCGCCACCCAGGCGATGCGCCAGCCGGGCTCCGCGTTCAAGCCGTTCGTCTACCTGACCGCGCTGGATGAGGGCTATACGCCGTCGACCTTGATCCTGGACGCGCCCTTCGTCATTGACCAGGGGCCGGGATTGCCGAAATGGCGTCCAGCCAACTACACCAAGAAATTCTACGGGCCGTCGACCATGCGGCTCGGCATCGAAAAATCCCGCAACCTGATGACCGTCAGGCTGGCGCAGACCGTGGGCATGGAGAAAATTTCCGAATACGCCCAGCGCTTCAACATCGTCAACCATTTGCCGGAGACGCTGTCCATGGCGTTGGGTTCGGGCGAGACCACGCTGCTCCGGCTGACGACGGCCTATGCGATGCTGGTCAACGGCGGCAAGCGGGTGACGCCGACGCTGATCGACCGCATCCAGGACCGCCACGGCGAGACCATTTTCCGCCACGACCGCCGCAACTGCGTCAACTGCCGGGCCATGGTCTGGACCCACCAGGACACGCCGCTCGTCGCCGACACGCGCCAGAAGATGACCGAACCCGCCAGCGCCTATCAGGTCGTCAGCATGCTGGAAGGCGTTGTCGAGCGGGGCACCGGGCGGCGGATCCGCGCCGTCGGCAAACCGCTGGCCGGCAAGACGGGAACTACCAATAAGGGCAAGGATTCCTGGTTCGTCGGCTTCTCGCCGGATTTGGCGGTCGGCGTTTTCAGCGGCTTCGATGAACCGAAGCCCCTGGGCAAAAGGGAAACCGGCTCCAGTGTCGCGGCGCCCATCTTCCGCGACTTCATGGCCGCCGCGCTGGCTGACAAAAAAGCCATCCCGTTCCGGATTCCGCCCGATATCCGACTTGTGCGCATCAACGCGGCGACCGGCAACCTGGCGCGTCCCGGCGACAAGAAAGTTATCCTCGAAGCCTTCAAGCCCGGCACCATTCCGACCGGCCGGGCGGAAGTCCTGGAAGGCGAAAGCTGGACCGCCGACGGCGGCACCCGCCAGCCTGCTACTGGCACCGGCGGGCTCTATTGATCCCGCCTTCGTTCCCGGCTACAAACCGCCCCAAGGATCAAGAATCAGATCAAGCCTTCTGGAGTTAGGCCATGCGTGCGGAAATCGAAGCCCTGTCGTCGGAAATCAAGCAGTCGCTGGAACTGCTGAGGAGGCATCTTTGACTACGACTCCGCGCAAATCCGCCTGGACGAACTGAACGCGCTCAGCGAAGACCCCGACCTCTGGAACGACTCGGAGCGTGCGCAGGACGTGATGCGCGAGCGCACCCGCCTGGATGCCAACCTCAAGGAAATTCACGGCCTGGAAAGCGAACTGGCCGATAACCTGGAGCTTCTCGAACTGGCCGAAGCCGAAGGCGACGACGATATCGCGGGCGAGGCCGAGACCGCGCTGAAGGCGCTCCGCGACCGCGCGGCACAAGCGGAATTGCAGACCCTGTTGTCGGGCGAAGCCGACGCCAACGACTGCTACCTGGAAATTCACGCCGGTGCCGGCGGCACCGAAGCCCAGGACTGGGCCGAAATGCTGACCCGCATGTATTCGCGCTGGGCCGAGGCGCACGGCCACAAGGTCGAATGGTTGGAAGAAAGCGCCGGTGAAGAGGCCGGCCTGAAATCGGCGACGCTGAAAATATCCGGCCACAATGCCTACGGCTGGATGAAGACGGAAAGCGGCGTGCATCGGCTGGTCCGCATCTCGCCGTATGATTCCTCGGCGCGCCGCCACACGTCCTTTGCGTCCGCCTGGATTTACCCGGTGATTGACGACGAGATCGATGTCGTTCTCGACGACAAGGATTTGCGCATCGATACCTACCGCGCGTCCGGCGCCGGCGGCCAGCACGTCAACAAAACCGACAGCGCCATCCGCATCACCCATGTGCCATTAGGCATTGTCGTGCAGTGCCAATCCAGCCGCTCGCAGCACAAGAACCGCGCGACCGCCATGAACATGTTGAAAGCCCGGGTCTACGAGGCGGAACTGCGCAGCCGCGAGGAAGAAGCCGAATCCGAACGCGGCGAAAAAACCGACATCGGCTGGGGCCACCAGATCCGCTCATACGTCCTGCAACCCTATCAAATGATCAAGGACACCCGCACCGACGTCGAAACGTCGAACGTCCAGGCGGTGCTCGACGGCGACCTCGACGAGTTCATGGCGGCGGCCCTGGCCCAGCGGGTCAAGGAAGGTGGGGAGGGGGGGTAGAAATGCTAGTAAGGGAAATAAGGGGACGGTATACTTAAATAAAGTCCAGTACATTGATTTTAAAGAGAATTTTTTGTAATTAAGTATACTGCCTCCTCATTAAGCTTTCTGAGAAACTGGCCCAGGACAATTTGACCGACACTGATTTGAAAAAGGCTATCGGTGGATAGCGAATGGCCAATCGACCCACCAATTTACCGATTGGCCTAGCGGGCTACATGTCCGCTAGGCCTCCAAAAGCGGGCATTTTAGGCAGGCATGAAAAAGGTCTGCTAATGACCCGAAGCGGACATTTTTTCTAGAAGCAGTGTCAGATCAGGTCGGAACAACTTCAGTCAATTAGCTGGGACAGCCTCAATACTATTTTAACAGTGATAATTCGTCACCCAAAAACGCCGCCGCCGCCCGCACACCGCCCGGTACACCATAGGTGCCATGAGCAATTCCGGTGGCGCACAAACCTATTTCAATCGCGCCTAGCGTCCCCATCATCATCGGGGCGTTGACATGCCCCATGTGTGCGATGCGAAACGCCGAGCTGCCGATTTCACCGATACCAATGCCTAGCACCGTCCCTAATTGTTCTTTGCAAAATTTCAGAAGCAGTGCCGGTTCTTCATCATTAATCATGCGGATCGTGGTAACGGTGACGGAGCGCTGCGCCGCCTCGGTAATGTTGAAATCGAACGCGCCACCCTGGCGCCACTCAGACACAGCCGCCCAAGTCGCGCCGGCCAACAAGCGATGACGCTCGAAGACATGCTCCAAGCCTTCATCAAAGAGCATGTCGAGCGCCTTGCGGATACCGAACAGCATTTGCACCGGCGGCGTGCCACTGAATTTCATATAATGTTCTTCGCCCTCGCGTTTTGTCCAATCCCAGTATGGGGAACGCAAGCCAGCGTTAGCGTGACGGGCCTTGGCCTTTTGATTGACGGCAACGAAAGCCAACCCCGGTGGTGTCATCAGGCCCTTTTGCGAACCGGCAACAGCGACATCAACGCCCCAGGTATCCATATCGAACGGCATGCAGGCCAATGAGGCGATGGCATCAACCATCAACAAGGCCTCGTGCCCAACCGCATCAATGGCGTTTCGGATCGCAGGGATATCGTTGACGACACCCGAAGCAGTGTCGATCTGCACGCAAAGCACGGCCTTGATGTCACCATCCTTGTCAGCGCGCAGACGAGCTTCCAATTCGTTAGGATCAACGGCACTTCGCCAATCACCTGGTAGGATTTCCGCATCGACACCCAAGAATTTACCGACGTCTCCCCAACCCAAAGCAAAACGTCCACTTTCACATACCAAAATTTTGTCGCCGCGGCTCAAGACATTTGTCAACGCTGCTTCCCAACCACCATGGCCGTTGGAAATATAAATGTAGGTATTGCCCGTCGTCTTAAAAACGGTCTTCAAATCCTGAAGAACGCTCTCCGTGATCGCTACCAGTTCTCCGCTGTATATATCGGTGGCCGGGCGGTGCATGGCGCTCAGCACTTCGTCTGGGACCGTCGTCGGCCCAGGGATACTCAGAAACTCGCGCCCGTTGTGTAGCGTCATGTTCGCCAGTCTTCAATAATCAGAAAATTTAACCACGCCGATCCTTCTTCACTCAGGGCTGACCTATTATTCAGTTTCACTCGCCATCCAGGTCAGCTCTGAGCCAATGATATTGGCTGTAGAAATACAAGAAGCAAACAAATCTTATTACAAGAGGTTTGAGTATCGCACTGTCTCTTTATTGGCTATTTGCGGACCTTCCGCCTGGCCATGATCTACGTCCGCTTCACTCCTCACCCACGCCGTCGCCATGGGTATACACGCGATCCGACGCCGTTGCCTCGTCGCGTTTGCGCCATCGACCATTTTCCGCAGCGGTAAAAAAATCGCCGCAAAGGGTGTTAAAGCGGGCCGGTTCCTCCAGATTTAGCAAGTGCCCCGATTTTGGGATTACCACCAACCCTGCCATGGGCATCGTCCGCTTGAGCCAAAGATTGATATCCAGACAGGCTTCGTCCTCGTCACCAACAAGGAGCAACGTTGGCGCTGAAACGGAGCCGAGTTCGGCTTTGAAATCATGCAAACTGGGTCGCGCCGCCTGAACATGCCTGAGTGTATAGCCGCTTCCAATGCCGGGATGCTGAGACAAATGATCCCGGAATTTCTCCCATTCCCGGGGGTCCTTGTATTTGAGTTGTATGCGATTGGGCCTCCTCGCTATGTCATCCGCCGGAACACGGCTTTCTTTGAGGATTTGTCCGGCGGCTTTCAGGGTTTCCTCAATAAAATTATCGCGGGTCGGGAGATGCGCTCCGGAACCGCCGCTGGCTGCAACTAGCGCTGAAACCCGTTCGCCATGTCGAAGGGCCATCATCAGACCCGTATAAGCTCCCATGCTGAGGCCGATAACATGGGCCCGATCAATTTTCAGATGATCCAGAACGGCAACGGCATCGGAAAGGCTTTGCTCCCAGCCATAGGCGTTCTCATCATCAGGAACGTCGGACGGCGGGTATCCTCTGGCCGCCGTGACGATGCAGCGGTAACGCCGCGAAAAGTGCCGCACTTGTTGTTCCCAGGCCCTTGCGTCCCCACCAAACTCATGCAGGAACAGGAGCGGGTGCCCACGGCCTGTTTCTTCGTAGAAGAGCTTGATTCCCGCCGATTTGAATGACGCCATGAAGGCACCCCCCCTTACAGCTCCGAAAGTGGATATTCGCAGGATCATAGCATTACGTCCGCTTTTGACCCAAAGGGTTCACGAAGGTGTAAGGAGGAAACCCATTGCACGGAAGCTGGGTCTGCGCCAAACTTTGACGCGGTATAAGGGGTAAGGTGGAAAGGTGTCCGCCCGCCAGCCCGGGGGTGATACAAAAATGAAACAACGCCAACTGGGAAACTCGGGTTTAAGCGTTTCGGCCATCGGCCTTGGCTGCATGGTGATGCCGGGCTTTTACGGACCGGGTGACGAGGCCGGGTCCATCGCTACAATCCATCACGCAGTCGACATCGGCATCACACACCTGGACACATCGGATGCCTACGGCGCCGGCAAGAACGAGGAGCTGGTCGGGCGCGCGATCAAGGGACGGCGGGATGATTTCGTCATCGCCACCAAGTTCGGCAACATCCGCGACGCCGAGGGCAAGCCCGCCGTTGATGGGCGGCCCGAATACGTGGCCGAGGCCTGCGATGCCAGCCTGAGGCGGCTTGGCATCGACGTCATCGACCTCTATTACCAGCATCGTATCGACCCGAGCGTGCCCATCGAGGACACCGTCGGCGCCATGGCTCGGCTAGTGGAGGCGGGCAAGGTGAGATACCTCGGCCTTTCCGAAGCAGCCCCGGAAACGCTCCGGCGCGCGCACGCGGCGCACCCTATGGCAGCCCTGCAGACCGAATATTCTCTCTGGACTCGCCATGCCGAGGAAGAATTATTACCACTCTGCCGCGGGCTCGGCATTGGTTATGTCGCTTATTCGCCCTTGGGCCGTGGCATGTTCGGAGGCGGCATCACCGGGCCGGGCAGCCTCGAAGAAGGCGACCGCCGGGCCAGTCATCCCCGCTTCCAAGCTGAGAACCTGGAAAGAAACGTGATGCTGGTAGAGCCGGTCAAAGACATGGCGGCGGACAAGGGCTGTTCGCCAGCCGTTATTGCGCTCGCCTGGGTGCTGGCCAAGGGCGAATACATCGTCCCCATCCCCGGCACGCGCACAATCAATCATCTGGAAGAAAACGCTGCCGCCCAGGACCTGAGCCTGTCCCCTGAAGAGGTGGCTACGCTCGACGAAGCGATCCCGCCCGGAGCGGCGACCGGTGAGCGCTATCCCCCGGGCGCGATGAAGCACCTGCATAAGTAGGAAAAACTGCCCCATATCCTCAACGAGATTTCGGCGGCGGCGCTTTAACGCTGGCACCATTTTCCTGCGGTAACAGCGAACCCAAGTCCACGGTGAATGGGAAAGAGGCAGTTCTCTTCTACCTCTATGGATTTGTAATATTCTGGACTATCGTCCTCCGCTTCCGGGTCCGCTTATGGCTATTAGCGGACCTTTTGAGCCGTAGCCAATTATGTCCGCTCTTACCCCGAAAGCGGACATTTAGAAGGTGGTCGTAAAGAGTCTGCTTTTGACCCAAAGCGGAAAATCCTCGGTCAAAGGTGGATAGTGATTCGCTTGACTCTCAGAAGTGGTTGCATTATCTTAAAAAAGAACGAGCGTTCGTTCTTAATAGCTAAGATCAGGTAAGTGACGACCATATGTCGAATTGCGCGGATCGGGAGCCGAAGTAGACCAAGGGGAAGGCCAAACATCTCATGACAACGATTACGACTAATATCAAGAACCCGGAGCGTGTTCGTGTGAAGCACGAACAGATATTCGACGCTGCGTTGAGCCTCGTGAAGAAAAAGGGCTTCAACAAGATGACGCTGCGTGACATCAGCAAAGAGACCCGCATGAGCCTCGGCAACCTTTACGACTACATTGGATCAAAGGACGACATTCTTTTTCTAATTCACCAGAAGGCGGCGAAGATTTTCGAGGCCAATATCGACAGCAGCGGCTGGAAAGACGCGCCGCCGCTGGAGAAACTGCGCAAGATCATTGAGGTCGAGTTTGACAGCAAGGTCGTCTGCCAGGACTTGGTGATGTTGATGTACCAGGAATCCCACGAACTGCCGAAAGAGGCGTTACGGAATGTTCTCGGCCTTGAAGAAAAGCGGATCACCGTTTTCGAGGAGGTCGTCCGCGAGAGCATCGACGCGGGCCTGCTGCGGCCGGTCAATCCGGTTGTGATAGCACATTTCATCATCACCCTAATCGATGGCTGGGTACTTCGACGGTGGAGCATCCACAAAAAAGTGACGGCAGACGAAATGAAGAAAAGCATCATGGATATGATCTTTAGCTACGTGTTGGACGGCGCCCGGGAAGGGGCGTGATGCGGCCACGCAAATAAGGTTCGCCCCGTGTTGGCGACAGGGGAGCGAAGGTCGGTTTCGGGCCTGGTGTCGATAGGGCCCGAGCCACGGAGCCACAAAGGAAAGGAAATAACGGAATGATTGGGATCAAAAGAGTTAAACGTATCGCCGTCGCCGTCTACGACCTCGACCAGGCGGTAAAGAACTGGGAAAGGCTGTTCGGCGTCAAGACGTTCCAGGTCGGCCAGGAGCCTGATTACAAGTACCACTGGGCCGGCTTCGAGATTGGCGACACGCGCGGAGACGGCGAAATGACCATGGAGTTTCTCTCGCCGATGGACGACCCCGAAGGCACGACGCTGATCGGCAAGTACCTCAAGAAATATGGCGAGGGACTTTACATGATCACGCTGGAAACAGAAGGGACAGCGGATGACGTGGTAATACAGATGAAGGAGACCGGCCTTGGGCCGTCCTGGGGCGGAAATCAAATGCAATGGACGGGGGAAAGGGGAATGGATGGGGTTGGTATTGAAAGCTGGACTGAAAACTACCTCAATCCGAAGGACGCAAACGGCGTTCTCGTGACCTTGGCAAGCATCAACTATCTGCCGCCGAAGGTCGTTAAGACGCAACCCGGGAAAACCCTGGAGAAGAACGATTAACAAGCAGCCATCCGACTGGCGTTCGTTTGACCATAAAAAGAACGAACGTTCGTTTTATTTACGGTCCATCGTTCCGTCACCGGTCCGGACGGGACATGGTCCCAAGTTAAAGAAACCGATCGGATGGCCCATAATGTCATGGAGGTTACCGATGAGACGTTTTGTAAAGATTACATTGGCGCTCTTGTGCGCCGCCACCGTTGGAATGGCGGGCCCTTACACCGCCGATGCCGCGAAGGCCAAGAAGCCGACGCGCGTGGAGATCCGGACGACCACATTCGGTGGTTCAGGCTATATTCTAGGCTTTGGCGCCACGGACATCCTCAACAAGAAGTCGGGCTGGGTGCGAGGTTCGGTGCTCGAGTCCTCGGGCACGCCGGAGAACATCAAGATCGTGGGACAGGACCCGAAGAAACGCAAAAGGACCTTCTTCACGACGTCGTTCGAGATGTTCGAGCGCGCTCAAAAGGGACAGTCCCCCTTCGAGGATAAGAGCGAACTCTATAAGAACCTCAAGGTCCTGATCAACGAGCAAAAGCTCGTCGCCTACCTGATCACCCTTGACCCCAACATCAAGACCCTGGATCAGCTGCGCGGCAAGCGTGTCGCGACCTGGCCCAAGGGAACGACCAAGTTCCACCTGACCCACAACCTCATCGCCGGTGCTGGCAAGGACGTGGCCGATTCCATCAAATGGCAGTTCACCGGCTATGGCGGTTACTCGGACATGCTGGTTGGCAAGGTCGATGCGGCGCTCGCCTTTTCGCCCGAGCGCGGGCGCAACGTCTTCACCACGGTGCCAAAGATGAAGGCGCTGATGACCAAGAGGCGTGTTTATTTCGTCTCGGCGACGCCGGCGCAGCGCAAGAAATCGGCCGAGCTTTTCGGGGACGCCTACGGGGCATCGATGACGCTGCCCGCCAACTCGTTCGGCAAGGACATCCCCCGCGAGGATGTCCTCGGCTTCGCCATCATCATCGCCTGGAGCGCCTATCCGGAGATGCCGGACAAAGTCGCTTACGAAATCATCAAGACGCTGCACGAGAACTACGGCATGATGAAGGAGTACCATTCGGCCGGCAAGGCGTGGTTCCCTGAAAATTTCGGGACTTACCCGGCGTCCAAGGAGGCCTACCATCCTGGGGCGCGCAAGTATTACGACGAAAAGGGAATCCACTACGGACGAGAGTATTATCTCGGGGTTTACGGCAAGAAGTAGTCTCGGGATTCCCCCTACGCTTGGGGGACGGACTTGACGAAAGAAGCTTACGGCAGTGTCGGCACGTCGCCGTCAGCAGATGCAACGGGGCATGGTGACCGGACAGGACATCTACGAGGAAGTCGTTGTTGTCCGGTCACCGCCCAAAGTCAGGAACACCCCCTATGGGAGGCATGGAGCTGGGAAAAAGAGACAACGTGGAACCAAGTTCAGGCGGTAAGGGCATAATACGCTGCATCCAGGCACTCGCCCTTGCCATGAGCACCTATCACCTCGTCAATTCGTATTATTTCATGGTCGGGTCTATCGAGCACAAGATGATCCACTTGTCCTTCGCCATCGCCCTGGTGTTTTTGGCGGCGGCGATGGACGACACCCGAAGATCTTGGCTCTATGTCGCCGCTATCGTTGTCGGACTTCTTTCCATCCTTTATCTCAAGATCAACCTTGAGCGGTTGTTCGAGAACATCGGCTTCCCCGAGTTTCCCGACTTGATCGCCGCGGCGCTAATTTTGGGTGTCGTGCTCTGGGCCTGCGTGGTGGCGTTCGGCTGGATCCTGCCCCTCGTCGCCGCCTCTCTTTTCGTCTACGGACTGACCGCGCACTACATGGGCGGGCCCATCCTTTCACTGAAGGAAATCATCTCAACCGTCGCCCTCACCTTCGGCAGCTACGACATGTGGGGCAAGATCCTCGACATCTCGGCCAACACTATATTTCTCTTCGTCCTCTACGGCGGCATGTACCAAGGTGTGCGGGCAACTAAGTTCTTTGACAACCTGAGCGGCCTCTTCAGCCGCTACGCCCGGAGCGGCCCGGCAATGTCGGCGGTGATCAGCAGCGCCCTCATGGGCACCACGACCGGTCAGACATCGCCCAACGTCGCCATCACCGGCGCCTTTACGATCCCGATGATGAAGCGTATCGGGTATAAGCCGCACATCGCCGCCGCCATTGAGGCCGCCGCGTCCGCCGGCGGTCAGATCATGCCGCCGATCATGGGCGCCGGGGCTTTCGTCATGGCCGACATTCTCGGCATCTCCTACTTCGAAGTCATCAAGATGGCGCTGGTGCCCGCCGTCCTCTACTTTGGCTCAGTCGCGATCTACGTCCATTTGCATGCATTGAAGACTGGGGTCTCGGCAGGCGACATGCCGTTCTCGCGTGAAGAACTCTGGCAGTATTTTCCGGTATTTGCTGTCCCGTTGGCAACGATCCTCATCGTTTTGGGCTTTGGCTACCCGCCCATGGTCGCCGCCTTCTGGGCCATCGCCTTACTGCTAATCATCAGCACCCTTCGCAAGATAACGCGACCAACGATGACCATGGTCCTGGATGGATGCGTCAAAGGCGCCACCATCGGCGCCAAGGTCGCGATTGCCTGCGCCACACTCGGCCCATTGATCGCCCTTGTCACTAAGACCGGCCTCGCCCTCAAAATCGGCGCATCGGTCGAACTATGGTCGCAAGGGAATCTGTTCTTGGGACTGTTGATCTTGATGGCCGTCGTCATCGTACTGGGGTTGGAGGTGCCGACGGTGGCCGCTTACCTAATCGCGGCCATTGTTGCCATTCCGGTGCTGGTTCGATTGGGCCTCAACACCAATCAGGCGCACATGTTTGCCTTCTATTTTGGCGGGTTCTCGGCGCTCACCCCACCTGTCGGCATGGCGGCTATCGTCGCTGCGAAGATAGCCAACGCCAGCTATCTAAAGACAGCCCTACAGTCGGTGATTGCTGCGATGGCGGCGTTTCTCATACCCTTCGTCTTCGTCTATGAGGGAAGTCTGCTCCTACTTCCCGGATCGACGGTGTGGTCGGTAATGACGGCGGCGACCCTTACGCTGCTCGGAGTCGGCCTGTTGCAGGCCGGGGCCATTGGGTACCTGTTCCATGCCCAGAACTGGATCGAGCGGGTGATGTATTTTGGTGCCGGCGGCGGGTTGTTATTCGGTGTTGCCAGCAAGTCGACGCCGTTAATTTTGGCTGCTCTGTCATTGATGGCCGTAGCTATTTTCGTCAACAGCTTGAAGGCGCGCCGCGCCGTCGAAAAGGACGGCACGGCAACTTAGGCTAATTCGTTAGCAAGAAAGGAAATGGTACACGATGAACCTTCTTTACACCGACAAGGAGAACGCCTACCGCGAGGAATTGCGCGCGTTCCTGAACCAGGAACTCGCGCCCATCGCCGCCCACATAGAGGAAACGGATGAGGTTCCGTTTGATTTTATGCGCAAGTTGGGCGCCAAGGGCTATATGGGAATCCTCCATTCCAAGAAGTATGGTGGCAACGAGCTCGGCCTCATCTACGACCACATTGTCTCTGAGGAAATCTGTTACCACAGTGCCGCCGTGGATATCATCCGCGCCCAGAGTACGCTTTACTTTGCCTCCCCCATCAGCCGTTGGGGTACGGAGAAGCAGAAGACCGAGATACTTCCCGGGATCATTCGGGCCGAGAAATTCGGCTCCATTGCCATTACCGAACCCCGGGGCGGGTCCGACGCCGCCTACATGACGACCAGGGCCGACACCGAGGGTGATGGTTTCGTTCTCAACGGTGAAAAAACGTGGATCACCAACGCCGGGTTTGCGGACTTCCTCTGCGTTTTTGCAATCACCGACACCGATGCGCACCCGCACCAGGGCATGACCGCGTTCCTGGTCCGCACTAACAATCCTGGCTTCAAGATCCTCCGCAAGATCGAAACCATGGGCGTGCGCGGCGGTTCTCATTGCCACATCCAGTTCGAAAATTGCGTAATTCCGGGCGACGATGTGATAGGCGAGGTAAACCGCGGTTGGGAGGTGCTAACCGACGAGTTGGCCAGCGAGCGGGTCGACATCGCCAGTCGTGGTCTCGGGTGCGCCCGCCGCGCCTTTGAAGAGGCCGTCCGCTACACGGCCCATCGCGAGCAGTTTCGCAAGAAAATCCGTGAGTTCGAGGGCGTCAGTTTCAAGATCGCCGACATGAAAGTAGCCCTCGAGGCGATGCGGCTGCTGATCATCCGCGCCGCCCGCCAGTTCGATGAAGGACAGCCCACCGAAAACGAAGCGGCGATCGCCAAACTGTTTGCATCGGAAGCATCGTTTCGAATTGCCGACGATGCGATGCAGGTGCACGGCGCCTATGGGTATTCCAAGGACGCCGAGGTCGAGAAGATCTTCCGCGACACCCGTGTTTACGGCTTCGGCGGCGGTACCAGCGAGATCATGAGGTATTTGATTCAGAGGGAAGTCTACAAGGAGTTCGACCTCCTCTGACGAGGCGCCAGGGGACATCGTGGAGCGCAGCAGGATGGGAAAGCAGACGTGATCATCGGCGATATCCTTATCAACAACGTCCGGCACTTCGCCGATAGGGTCGGCCTCATCGACGGCCAGACCGGCGAGCGCCGAACCTGGACGGAGATCAATGATCGCGTCAACCGCCTGGCCAACGGATTAACCGGGCTCGGCGTTGGTAAGGGAGATCGCGTCGGCATCGTTTCCGAGAACTCCATTCAGTGCGCCGAGTTCTATTTCGCCGTCGCCAAGATGGGCGCCATCGGATGTTCCTTCAACTATCTGCTGCATCCGGCACAGATGAGCGAACACGTCGGCGAGACCGGCCCCAAGGTGATCTTCCACCAGGAGAGATTCGAGTCCCTCGCTCGCGACGCACTCACCCAACACGGGGGCACCGCCCGGCTCATGGCCATTGATACGTCGGGACGAGAATCCGACTACGAACTTCTCATCGCCGACGCCACGAACGATGAACCCATGGCAGACGTGGGTGAAGACGATATTTTGATGATCACTTACACCAGCGGCACAACGGGTGTGCCCAAGGGTGTCATCGCGACGCATAAGAATCGCATCGCCCTATGCCTGGAGACCAACCTGTTCGTTGACCGCTACCGGTGGGACGACATCGTCCTCCATTCAACGCCGTTTTGCATTGGCGTCTCCGGACAGGCGCAACTTGGCTCCACCGCCTTCTCCGGTGCCGCCACCGTTATGCATGTGCTCAAGGGAGACACCTGGGCCGAGGTTATTAAACGCGAAAAGGTCACAGCCCTGCTGACCACTCGTTCGCGTCTGATGCCGGTTTGGCAACACCTAGACGAACAGTCGGCAAAACCCGATCTGGGTAGCCTGAAGAGTGTCACCACTGGCGGGCAGCCCCATACGCCCGATGATTTGAGGCGGATCATTGAATTCTGCGGGGTGTCGACAACGGCAAAGTATTACGGTCTTTCGGAGACGAGCACTGCAGGCACGAGGCTTTTGCGCCATGAGGTGGCCGCCGGTCTTCACCCGGACGCAACCGAGAAAGAGATTCAAAGGCTGTATTCCGTCGGCAAGCCGTTGCTCAGCACGCGCATCAGAATTGTCGAGGAAGAGGATAACGAACTCGGTCCCGGCGAAATGGGCGAAATTATCATCAAAGGCGACTGTGTATCGCCTGGTTATTGGAACAATGCGGCAATGACGGAAAAAGCGTTCCGCAATGGCTGGTTCCATACCGGTGACATCGGCACCTTCGACGAGGACGGCTATCTCTACATCAAGGGGCGAAAAGATTTCATGATCAATACGGGCGGCATCATGGTGTCGGCGGCGGAGGTGGAAAACTGCCTCCGTCGGCACCCACTCGTTTCCGAGGCGGCCGTTATCGGCGTGCCCGACGAACGTTGGGGCGAGGCCGTTACCGCCGTCGTCCGTCTCACGGAGAAAGAGGTCAACGACGAAAGGGCGTTGCACGATTTTTGCCGTCGCCAACTAGCCGGCTTCCAGGTACCGAAGCGATTCCTCTTCGTCGACGCAATGCCCAAGGATGTTCAGGGCCGCATCGACATTCGAGCGCTCTACAGGGATTTCGCCGGACATGATAACGAACATGGAAAAGGAATCGGATGATGACACGGGATTTCGAGGACACCTATATCGTTAGCGCCTGCCGTACGCCGATTGGTTCCCACGGCGGCGGCTTCAGGAACGTTCGTTCGGCAGACCTGTCAGCCGTCGTTGCCAACGCGGCAGTGGAAAGGGCCAATCTAAGCAAGGACGTGATGCAGGAGGTTATCTGGGGTGAGTGTCACCAGCAGGCCGATCAGTGCAACACCGCCCGCGTCTTGGCCATGAAGGCCGGTTTTCCCAAGGAGACCATCGGCGTCACCGTCAACAAGGTGTGCACGTCGGGCATGTACGCGATTATCGCGGGAACGAGGGAAATCCGCCTCGGCGAGACCGATGTGATCCTCGCGGGTGGCGTCGAGTCGATGAGCTCGGCACCCTATGTTCTGAGAACGGCACGTTGGGGACAGAAGCTTCAGCACGGTGTTATGTCGGATACGGTGTGGGAGGGGTTCACATGCGGCATCTCGGGTCAGATCATGGGCCAGACGGCGGAGAACCTGGTTGAAAAGCATGGCATCAGCCGGGAAGAGCAAGATGCCGTGGCGCTGAGAAGCCAGCGCAATGCGTGCGCCGCCATCGATTCCGGGCGCTTTACGGACGAGATCGTACCCGTACCCGTTCCGGGCGCCAAAGGAACGGTGACGATGGTCGATACGGATGAGCACCCGCGGCGCGACGTGACGGCGGAGAGCCTCGCCCACCTGAAGCCCTTGTTCAAGGACGGGGGTACGGTCACCGCCGGAAATTCCTCAGGCATCAACGATGGCGCGGCGGCATTGGTGCTGATGTCCTCGCGACGTGTGAGGGAAACCGGGGCGGAACCCCTGGCCCGCATTGTCGATTACGCCTTTGGCGGCGTCGAGGCGGAGTTGATGGGCTACGGACCCGTGCCGGCGGTCGAGAAACTGTTGAGCAAGACGGACGTGACCCTGGATGACATCGGGCTGGTCGAGGTCAACGAAGCCTTTGCGGGTCAGTATCTGGCGGTCGAGAAGCTGCTCGGCCTCGATCGTGAAAGGACGAACGTCAACGGCAGCGGCATCTCGCTCGGCCATCCGGTTGGTTGCACGGGCGCGCGGATCGTCGTCACCTTGGTCCACGAGATGATCAGGCGCGAAGAGAGGTTAGGCCTCGCGACGCTGTGTGGTATGGGCGGTGTCGCTACGGCGCTCTTGGTGGAAGCTGTGTAATTCCAACGGCCAGGAAAATCCATAAATATGTAGCAACCGAAAGGGATGCTTATGTCAAAGCAAGACTTCTGCTTTCACTACGCAACACGAGTTCGTTATTCGGAAATTGACGCGCAGGGAATTGTTTTCAACTCACATTATTTGACCTTCTTCGATATCGCGATCGTGGAATACATGCGCCATCTTCCTTATGACTATGCGGCGGGCGTCGAAAAATCCGGGAACGATTTCCACACGGTCAAGGCCGTGGTTGAGTTCAAGAATCCAGCTCGGTTTGATGATCAGCTTGAGGTATGGACGCGGACATCCGATCTCGGCCGATCCAGCATTACCTTCGCTTTCGAGATTTACCGGAAGGACGAGGATGTTCTTCTGACCGACGGGCAGGTTGTGTGGGTCAATGTGGATCAAGCAACCGCCAAAACCGTGCCGCTCCCCGAGGCCCTCGTCGAGCGCGTTTTTTCCACCGAAACCGTGGCGCCGCGACGCTCAAGCCAGCCCGCGGCGCCATCCGCGTGAACACGCTGTAGAACAGATATCAAGAAACGGAGCCATCCCATGGACTTCCATCTCTCCCCCGAAATCGACGACTACCGGAAGCGCATCCGCGCCTTCGTGGCCGAGCACGTGACGCCGCTGGAGGACGATCCGGCCAGCTATGATGAACACGAAATGATCAGGGAAGGCCTGCTTCGGAGGCTGCGCGAGAAGGCCCGGGCCGAGGGCCTCTGGTGCTTCCAGATGTCCAGGGAACGCGGCGGGGCCGGCGTCGATATTGTCGGCATGGCGGCCTGCTACGAAGAGATGGGGCACTCCATCTTCGGGCCGATGGTCTTCAACTGCGCGGCCCCCGACGACGGCAACATGATGGTTCTGGAAAAGGTTCTGCCCACTGAGGAACTGAAACAGAAGTGGCTGCAGCCCATCGTCGAGGGCAAGGCGCGCTCGGCCTTTGCCATGACGGAACCCCACCCGGGCGGCGGCTCGGACCCCACCATGATGCTGTCCACGGCCGAGCGTAAAGGCGACAAGTGGGTGATCAACGGCTTCAAGCACTTCATCACAGGGGCCGAGGGGGCCCAGCACTTCATCGTCATCGCCAAGACCTCCGATGATCCGCGCAAGGGACTGACCGCCTTCCTGCATAGGGGCGACGAGCCGGGTTTCCGAATCCATCGCCGCATTCCCATCATGGGACCCGAGGAGCACGGGGGGCATTGCGAGGTCGCTTACGAGAACATGGAGATCCCGGACGAGAACCGCCTGCTCGATGTGGGCGACGGCCTGAAGGTCACCCAGATCCGCCTAGGCACCGCGCGGCTCACCCATTGCATGCGCTGGCTCGGCATGGCTAAGCGCGCCCTGGAAATCGCGTCCGGGTACGTGAGTCAAAGGAAGAGCTTCGGCATCCCGTTGATCGAGCACGAAGGCGTGCAATGGATGATGGGAGAGGCCGTCATGGCTATTAACGTCGGACGGCTTCTCACCATGCACGCGGCGTGGAAGCTGGACAAAGGCGACTTCGCCCGCAAAGAGGTTTCGATGGCCAAGATTCAGGTGGCCGACACGCTCCACAAAGCGGTTGATACGGCCATCCAGCTTTGCGGGGCGCATGGCTACTCCAAAGATACGATTCTGGAGTGGATGTACCGCTATGCCCGTCAGGCGCGCCTGGTGGACGGCGCATCCGAGGTGCACAAAATGGTGCTTTCGCGATCTTACATGGAGGAAGGCATCGATTTCTGGTCTTGGGAGACCTGAGGCCGTGATAGAATCGCTTGCCAACCTGGAGGCTTTCGTAGCACTGGCTACGAAAGCGAAAGCCGTCCGCGCAACGGGGCTCATGTTGCTCTCGGGCGGCGCCATCCAGGAGAATTGGGCTATTGATCTCGAAATCACCGGTGGCCCGAACGCCGGCATGATTGAAGCCGTAGTGCGGACCGATGCGCCGTCGACCATTGCCTGCAGCCTAGGCCGCACCGAAGAATTCGCGGTTCTTAGCGCAGCCTATGATGCCGGAGTCAACACGCCAAAGCCCCTGTGGCTGGATGGAGATGGGAACATAACCGGCCGGCCGGCATTTATCACACGTCGCGTGCGGGGCGTGGCAAGCGGCCACAAGTTGGTCAAGAACCCAGAAATTGTTTTGAACAACGAATTGGTCAAGGATCTGGGACGGGAACTGGCGCGTATTCATTCCATCGTCCCCCCCCGGGACGACCTTTCCTTCCTTTCCCTGCCGACTGGCAATCCGGCTCTTGCCGCAATAGATCAGTACCGCCGCTTTCTTGACGCACTTCCTATGCCATATCCGGCGCTTGAGTGGAGCCTTTTGTGGTTGGAACAGAATGCCCCTGAGACCGGCGGGCCGGTGCTCACTCATCGGGACTTCCGAACCGGCAACTATATGGTCAATAACGGGAAGATTTCGGGGATTCTGGACTGGGAGTTCGCCGGCTGGGGCGACCCGATGGAGGATCTTGGCTGGTTCTGTGCGCGATGCTGGCGCTTCGGCGCAGACGGTAAGGGGGCTGGTGGGGTCGGAGATCAGGCGGATTTTCTTCAAGCCTATGAGGCGGAGTCCGGTCGTCGCGTCGAAAAGGACGTATTGCATTACTGGGAACTCATGGCCCATGCCCGTTGGGCCGTTATCGCCGCCCAACAGGGAGACCGCTTCGTCACCGGCAACGAACGAAGCATGGAACTCGCCCTGACTTCCCATATCGTGCCCGAACTGGAGATGGAATTATTGGCAATGACTGCGGAAAGTCATGCGTGATCAACCGGACGGTGCGCAGCTGTTGGACATGGCACAACGGCTGATGCGTGAGCAATTGCTGCCTATTATTCCGGCGGAACACCACTATACCGCCTTGATGGTAGCCAGAGCCATGGCCATCGCCTCCCGCCAGTTACATGCTGACCCTAGGTTGGAAGAAATTGAGCGTATGAATCTTGCAAATCTTCTCGGTGAGACCGGTGATCTGCGTTTTCTTAATAAGCTATTTGTTCAGCGCATCCGAGCCGGTAGCTTTGCCAATGATGCGGCAGTCTTCGACCATCTCTGGAAGACTAGCCTGGCACGGGTCCGTGAGAGCAACCCAAAATACGTGGAGCGTTCCGTTTTATTTGAAGAAGTGAATATGCGGGCACCAAAACCATGACATATGCCGAAATTAAAACTTTCGCTCGTATGTCCGCTTTTGGCTATTAGCGGACTCTTTGCCGAGGGGTGATTTATGTCTGCTTTACCCCCGAGATCGGACATTCTGAGGGTAGTCGATAAAGGTCTGCTTTTGACCTAAAGTGGACCTTTTTTATTCGGCGATTGTGATTGGATAAAAAATTTTCTCGGGCTTCTTGACGGCAAATCGAACCAGACTATATCTGCTCCGTCGGATGCCAAACTCTGGATCCGGCAAGGTTAGGCGTCCGGTCCGGATTGCCGGGCCGGGCTTGTAAATTGCTTCTGAAGGAGGATTGCAAGTTATGACCAGATATGATTTTTCCCCACTTTTCCGTTCGAGTATCGGCTTCGATCGGCTTTTTGACTTGGCGGATTCCATCTCGCGGATGGATCAAGCCGGTCCAAGCTATCCGCCTTATGATATTCAGGTCGGTGACGAGAACAAGTACCGGATTACCATGGCCGTGGCCGGTTTTTCAGAGGATGAACTGGATATCGAACTCCGCGAAAACACGCTCACCATTGCCGGTAAGAAAAAGGACGAAAATGATGAGTCGTCCTATCTGCACCGCGGCGTTGCGGGCCGGGATTTCGTTCGTAAGTTCGAGTTGGCCGATCACATGAAGGTCACGGGGGCGCATCTTAGTAATGGCGTCTTGAGCGTTGATCTGGTTCGCGAGGTTCCCGAGGCCAAGAAGCCGAAACACATAGAGATCAAGGCTGGAGAGCCAGAAAGCCTTCCGAAGAAGGCTAAGAAACTGCTCGAAAACGTCACCAAGAAGTCGGCCTAAATTGTTGAGACACCGCGCCGGACAACCCGGCGGGGTGTTTCCCTAAAAATTAACCCCCTTGATGGCTTGGTGCAGACAGAGAAGTTGGCTGCATGTCCGCTTCTGGCTAGAAGCGGACTCTATGAGTGGTAGCCAAATATGTCCGTTCTTACCCCGAAAGCGGACATTCCGAGAGTAGTTGTAAAGAGTCTGTTTTTGACCCGAAGCGGACTTTAGAATGCCGAAACTGATTACTTTAAGTCGCCACGGTCTCGTGGGATATTGTCGGCAATTGTGTATTGAGAGGAAAGCCATGAAACCGAGAATTGTGAGGGCCAATGAAGGCTCAACCAAGCTGGCGCCGGCGGATAAATTCGTTGGTCAGGTGTTGCAGGATCAGGTGTTCGTACCGGAGGATCCTTCGCGGCTTCGGGTCACCCGCGTTACCTTCACACCAGGCGGCCGGACCAATTGGCATGCCCATGCGGTGGGCCAAATTCTCTATGTGCTGTCGGGCACAGGACGGTTTCAACTTGATGAAGGCGTGGTGCAGGAAATCCTGCCCGGCGATACGGTTGTTATTCCCCCTCATACTCGCCATTGGCATGGTGCCGCACCGGACCAGATGATGTGTCATCTGGCGCTGTCGGAGACGGATGACTCAGGTGCGGCAACGGACTGGCTGGAGCCTGTCAGCGAGGAGGACTATACGGCGGCCACAGGCTAGGGTGAGAGTTCCGCGAATGCATCTTTGTAGTCAGCGTGCCAACGCGACAGGGGCGGGCGGTTATCGATGATATCCCCGGCGGCCCAGAGCATACGCTTGCGGTCCATTTCCAGTGTCACCTCGCCATCCGGACAAAGGATGTAGAAATCGCCCTCGTTCAGGGCATCGACGAGCATATCGATAACCTGATCCGGCCACCAGGCGCCGGTTCTATGTTCGCGGGAGCCGGTCGTCGTCATGCCCGGGATCAGAAGGTGCGCCGAGACGTTGCATCCTTCCGTGTTGCGCAGTTCGTGCTGCAACAGTTCCGTATAGGCCTTGAGCGCCGCCTTGGCCACGTTGTAGGGGGGATTCCCCGGAGGATTGGTGATTCCTTGTTTCGAGCCCGAGTTGATGACGAGGGCAGGCGTGCCTTGCTCTATCATCGCCGGGACGAAGGCTTGGACGCCATTGATAACACCCCAAAGGTTGACCTCCATGGTCTGCCTCCAAGTGTCATAATCTTGCCAGGTTCCGGCATTTTCCCGGGTGACCGCATTGTTCATCAGCAGGTCCACTTGTCCGAAGGCGTCATCGACACGAACCTTCAAGGACTCCAGGTCAACCGGATTACTGACATCTATCAACACTGCAATGACATCGTCAGAACCGCTAGGCGCTGCCTCTGCTACGGCAATGCGGGCTTTGTTTAGGTTGGTCTCTGTGATGTCAGCCAAGCAGACCTTCATGCCGAGGGACGCGAAACGTTTGCAGGCCGCTAAACCGATGCCGCTGGCAGCGCCGGTGACGACCGCGACGTGACCGGCGGAAAGGGCGGGGTGGTTCATGTTGGTGTCTCCTTGTTGGTATTCAGGCATCTTAGTCCCTTGCAGGATTATCGGGAAAAATCTGCCAGTCACGGTGTCATAAAAGGTCCGCTCTTGGCTATTAGCGGTCTCTTTGCCACACCCTTCTGATGTCTGCTTTGCCCCGGAAAGCGGACACTCACGAGACAATCTCAACTGGCTTCGGCGAACAGGACGGTGAATGCCGGAATTAAGGATTTTGAGGATTTCTACGGCGATGGCGATTTCGGAAAGAACTGCCCAGACTTGTTCCCCCTCGTAGATAGAAGCGGCATGCCTTGTGTGAGGGGACGGCTGTCTCCTATGATATTTGACGATGTTGTGAGATTTACAACCTGGGGGGAACCAATGCCTGAGAAATTTCACCTCATCAGTTCTGTTACCTGTCCGTGGGTGCAGCGATCCGTCATCACCATGCGCGCAAAGGGCGTAGAATTTGACGTCACCTACATCAACCTTCAGGACAAACCGGATTGGTTTTTGGAAATTTCTCCCCACGGCAAGGTTCCGGTCCTCAAGGTGGACGATGTAGCGCTGTTCGAATCCAATGCCATTGCAGAATACCTCGATGAGATGTTCGAGCCCAGGCTGCATCCCGCCGATCCCATAAAGCGAGCGCAAAATCGCGCCTGGACAGACTTCCTACCCACGTTTGGCTGGGGCCCCGGCCTGAACAACGTCACCTATTGCCCCTCCAAGGAGGCTTTGCCGGAAGCCCTTGATGCCGCACGGCTGCGCTTATCACGCCTGGAAGACGCCATCGCCAAGGAGCGCGGCAATGATGGGCCTTACTTCAACGGGGACACCTTGAGCCTGGTTGATGCCGCCTACGGGCCATTTTTGCAACGCTTCTCCATATCTGAGAAGGTCCTGCAGACGGGGCTCCTCGAAGAATTCCCCCTGGTCAGCGCCTGGTCAGGCGCGCTCCTGGCCAACGAGACCGTGACCGGCGCGGTGCCGCCCAATTTCTCGGAGGAGTTCAATAGGAACCTGGAGCGGCGCGGCACCTATGCTTGGGCGCTCATGACAGCCGCCCCAGCAGCCGAATAGATGTTCACTATGGGAAACAGTAGA
>JACKQG010001778.1_pt1 | contig 29238 bp, 18 predicted proteins | sample 8237621 | NCBI WGS metagenome assembly JACKQG01 (sample SAMN15677084, study PRJNA649215) | marine metagenome | biome: marine; feature: Black Sea; material: saline water; isolation source: suspended particulate matter (SPM) from the Black Sea western gyre | collected 2013-06-09/2013-06-10 | depth... | reverse complement strand
CATGACATTTAGATAGTTACAAAACACCCTTGTAAAAGTTGTCGAAGTCAGGAAATAACAATAATCAAAACACAAATAACAAATAAATTATAAAACACAAAATTCAAAAAGTTATAGTTATCGTTTGAAATTTAATTATTGGGGATTGAGATTTATTTGAGGTTTGAAAATTGATATTTGGAATTTTTGTTATCACATTATGTGCGTCCCTTTTTCCGGGGGAGTTGGGTCTCGAAATAACAGCTCAATTTATTTCATTTTAGGAGTCCCTTATTCATGAAAATAAATCCGTTTTACCCTTTGGGATATCCGGCTTAATATTTCGTATGAAATAGTGTTTCCTGCTTTAGCCAGATTTGTTACCGGATGGTCGGCATTAAAAATAATAACATCATCATTTTCATTAGCATCAATACCAGTCAAATTAACCATGCACATATCCATACAAATATCCCCAACAATAGGAGCATATTTTCCAGCAATAAACAACGATGCTATCCCATTGCCCAGCGATCGCAGCATCCCGTCGGCATAACCTATTGATACAATTCCGATTCGCGTATCCTCGGGAGCAACCCAGCTTCTGTTATAACCTACACTTCTTCCTTTTTTTACCAGCTTTATCTGGCTTAATATCGATCGAAGGGTTATAACATTTTCTAACCCGGGCATATTGTCGGTAATACCATATAATCCAATTCCTATCCTCACCATATTTAAATGACTCTCAGGAAAACGGTTTATAGCATCCGAATTAGCAATATGAAAAAGTATTTCATGTTTCGATTTAAGGGTAAACTGGTTTTTTACCTCATTTAACATTCGAATTTGTTCACGCGTAAAATCATCGAACACCGGATTTTCGCTTGCCACCAAATGTGAAAATACTGACTGAATAAAAATTAAAGGATTAGAGTTTAGTCTGTCAATTAATTCAGGTACATCTTCCGGCATAAATCCCAAACGATGCATTCCTGTATCAATTTTAATATGGATTTTTACAGGTTTATTTTGCGGAAGAGCATTTTCTTTTATGGTTTTTTCCAGAAGATCCAATGTCCTGAAACTGAATATTTCCGGCTCAAGCTGGTGGCGAATCATAGTGTCAAATGCATGCTCTTCGGGGCTCATAACCATTATTGGAAGATTTATGCCGGCTCTTCTGAGCTCAATACCTTCGTCAGCGTATGCAACTGCAAGGTAATCAACATTATGATATTGCATCACATTTGCTATTTCAATGCTGCCACTTCCATAGGAAAAAGCTTTCACCATAGCCATTATTTTGGTAGTAGGTTTAAGCATTAACCTAAACTGATTAAGGTTATTAACAAGTAAATTTAGGTTGATCTCGAGAACAGTTTCATGAGCTTTCTTTTGCAAAATCCTGGTAATCCTTTCAAACTCAAACTTGCGGGCACCTTTTAAGAGTATCGTTTGATTTACAAAGTTGGCAAATGAATAATTTTTAATAAAATCATCTGTTGTTTCAAAAAAGCTCGATTCTTCCTTAAACTTGTCGGCATGCATGCTGATCGAGGATCCAATTCCGATTAATTTCTTTACATTTTTATTTTTAACCAAATTTGCAACATTTGTGTAAAGTTCGAGGCTGTTTTGTCCGCTTTGCATAATGTCTGATAAAATAACCACTTTTTCACGATGCTGATTTTGCTGGTTCATCAAATCGAGCGCTATAGCAAAGGAGTTAAAATCAGAATTATATGAGTCGTTTATAATTGTACAATTGTTAATCCCTTCTTTTAGCTCCAGCCGCATAGCAACAGGTGCTAATCTCAACATCCTTGATTTAATAACATCATGCTGATATCCAAGATGAAGCATAGTTGCCCAGCAATGTATGGCATTTTCAATGGAAGCCTTATCTATGAATGGAAATGTAATATCATGCTTTTCGTTGTTAATTATACCATGAATAGTTGAGCTTTTTTCATGGATATATATATCAGAATCTGTTATTACCAGGTTGCAAGTATTTTCTTTTCCCCAAGTAAAGGTTTGAATACTTTCCAGAATGCCGGATCGGATAACAGCCCCATGGACTTCTTTATGATCAACATTATAGATAAGAGTTTTTACCTTTTTAAACAAATTTAATTTTTCACCGGTTTTTTGAGCATAGTTAATAAAGTTCTCGTCGTGAGCCTGGCCAATATTTGTAAATATGCCAATATCAGGGTTTATTATCGACTGAAGTTTCTGCATTTCTTCAGGTTCAGAAATCCCTGCTTCAAATATTGCAAGTTCATGCGTATCGTTCATCTGCCAAACAGAAAGCGGAACGCCTATTTGTGAATTATAACTTTTAGGGCTTCTTACTATCTTCTTGTCATCATTCATAAGTTGGTAAAGCCACTCCTTTATAACTGTTTTACCGTTGCTTCCGGTTATGCCGATGACGGGTATTTTGAAACTCTTTCGGTGATAAGCTGTTAACGATTGCAGAGCACTTAATGTGTTGTTAACTACAAAAAAAGAGCTGTCGGGCAGTTTTTTAATTTCATTATTGAGTTCGCTTACAACAAAATACCTAATTCCCTGTTTATGAAGTTCCTTGATATAATTATGCCCATCATTTTTTTTACTTGTCAAAGCAAAAAACAGGGTTGAATCCGCAGATATAAGTCTTCTGCTGTCAATAAGAATGTCGGTTATTATTATGGATTCAGGCAAAGGAGAAATCATCTTTGCCCGTATAATTTCGGCGAGCTCGAACCCGGTATAAGCAATGTGTTGCATATGAATTTACTCCTCAGAAAAAACTATTTCTTTATTGTCGTCACAATTTTTTAAATCTTTAAGAAGGTTAAACCCTAACGGGTTTTTGTTCATTTCCTCATAATTAAGTCTGTTTCTGTGAATATCAACCGCTAAATACATAGCGTTTCGAATCGACTCAGGAGATGCAACATTCTTTCCAGCCTTATCATAAGCAGTACCGTGTGCCGGTGAAGTTCGAACAAATGGAAGTCCTGCTGTATAATTTACACCACTATCGAATGCAAGTGTCTTAAAAGGTATTAATCCCTGATCGTGGTACATAGCTAACACAGCATCGTATTTAATATATTCTCTTGCAAAAAAACCGTCTGCGGCAAAAGGACCGAAAACAAGTGTCCCTTTTTTCTTTGCAGTAATTATTGCAGGATTGATAATATCTCTATCTTCTTTGCCAATGTTACCATTTTCACCTGCATGAGGATTTAACCCGAGAACGGCAATTTTAGGTTTTTCAATACCGAAATCTACTTTAAGGGAGTTTTCGAGCACTTTTATTTTACTGAGGATGAGCTCTTCCGTCAAAGTAATAGGTACATCCAATAAAGGAATATGGCCGGTTATAATTCCAATTTTAAGATTATTGCTAACCATAAGCATTAAATAATCTTTTGTTTCAAACTGGTGGGCGAAATATTCAGTATGACCTGGGAAGTCAAACTCATCCGATTTAATATTTTCTTTGTTAATGGGAGCTGTGACGACAGCAACTATCTTGCCGCTTTTCAAATCTTTAACAGCTCGGTCTAATGCCATATGGGCAAAATTACCGGCATAGGTGTTTGATTTGCCATACTCAATCCTAATCTCATCTTCATTTAAATTTATAAGATTAACCTTGTTGATTCTTATTGAACCCGAATCTCTGATTGTATTATAGTTAAAATCATGAAGGTTCAGGTTTTTTCGATTGTAGGACATAACTCTTGATAATCCGTATATAACAGGAGTAAAAAAATCCAACATCCTGTTATCTGCTAATGACTTAATAATTATCTCATAGTTTATTCCGTTAAAATCACCATGTGTGATTCCGAGTAAGATTTTTCTTTCTTTTTGCTGATTTAATTTTCTTTCCATTTCAATTATATTTATGCAAAAATAAGATTTTTGCGGTGGTTGTTGAAATAATTATCACTTTTGCAAAAAAACCAACCGGGTTATAAAAACTTCAACATACATGGGAACTTCAAATTTTGTTGATTACGTTAAAATATACTGTCGCTCGGGTAACGGAGGTGCAGGGTCAGTCCATTTTAGACGGGAAAAATATATCCCTAAAGGAGGTCCAGATGGCGGAGATGGTGGGAAGGGTGGTGATATAATATTGCATGGCAACATCCAAATGTGGACTCTGCTGCATTTGCGATATACCCGTCATTTAAGAGCAGGACATGGTGAAGGTGGCAGTGGCCAAACAAGCACAGGAGCACACGGTAAAGATATAATCATAGAGGTTCCGCTTGGCACAATTGCCAAAGATCCTGAAACGGATGAGGTATTAGCAGAGATAACAGAAGAAGGCCAGCAGTTGGTATTGCTTCAAGGCGGACGTGGTGGTTTAGGTAACGATCATTTTAAAACATCAACAAATCAGGCACCTAGCTATGCCCAACCTGGAGAGGATGGCATTGAGAAAAATATTATTTTTGAGCTTAAGATACTTGCCGATGTAGGCTTGGTTGGATTTCCTAATGCGGGAAAATCAACGCTTCTTTCAGTAGTGTCAGCTGCAAAACCCGAGATTGCTGATTACCCGTTTACAACCCTGGTACCTAATCTTGGAATTGTTGCCTACCGCGACCAACAGTCGTTTGTAATGGCCGACATTCCCGGTATTATTGAAGGAGCACACGAAGGCAAAGGGCTTGGGTTAAGGTTCCTGCGTCATATCGAAAGAAACTCTATTTTACTTTTTTTGGTTCCTGCCGACAGTAATGATATAAGCAAAGAATACAACATACTATTAAATGAGTTAAACAAGTATAATCCAGAATTGTTAGACAAAAAACGGATTCTTGCAATTTCTAAAACCGATATGCTTGATCAAGAACTTATAGAAGAAATTAAACCCACACTTCCTGAAAACGTTGATGCTGTTTTTATTTCATCCGTTGCAAATATTGGTATTTTGAAATTAAAAGACCTTGTTTGGGAAACTTTAAAAAGGTGATGCTATAAAGGATTGAAATAATTAGCGATCGAACAATTGCACTATACTAATCCAGTTGAATTATATTATTCTTTATTGCAAACTTAACCATGTCAACAGTAGTTTTTAGGCCAATTTTCTTCATAATATTATTCTTATGGGTCTCAACCGTGCGGACACTTATATAAAGCTTATCAGCAATGCTTCTGTTTGAAACCCCTTCCGCAAAAAGTTTGAAAATTTCCATTTCTCGTACTGAAAGATCTTTTTGTCTGTTCTCTTTTTCTCTCTTGTTAATACCCTTGTCGGCAATGTAACTACTTAGCAATATGTTTGTTATTGTTTTTGCATAAAATTCATAACCATTTCTCAATGTGTAAATGGCTTCAAGCATTTCAGACCTGTTGGTATCGTAACCGATATGCCCTTTGGCTCCGGCTTTTATCATTTTAAGTACTTGTTTTTCATCATGGTAATTCGACATTACAAGAACCCTAATTTTTGGATATTGAAGAGCTATCTTTCGCACATTTTCCACATTAATATCATCAGGATAATAAAAAATAGTTATTAAAATATGCGGTCGAATGTTTTCAATATGTTCCAAAAATTCTGAGAATGTGTTATTTGAGCTAATAACGGTTACATCCTCTGCATCTGAAAGTAAAGCCGTAAGTGCATCACATACAATTGGGTGTTCATCGATAAGTGAAACTTTAATCATACAGTTAAAAATGAACCAGATTATTAAAAAAGCGAAAATACAAAATGTAATTGAGAGTTTTATTGCTATTTCTTAAGCTGATAAAGATGTTATTATTAATTTAATAAACCTGAACACATTAATTTCACTCAGTCTGCTTATATTTGCCTTTAAAAAATTTATCTGCATGATGGAAAGTCAATCATACAAACATCTGAACTTGCTCGAGATCATAAGTAATATTAACCGTATTGTTCGACAAAATAAGAGTATCGATAATACTTTGTTGGAAATTGCTGATGCTATTCCTGTTTTTAACAACCTAAGTACCCCCATTTATTTACGTATTGTTTTTAAAAATAAAGAGTATCTCTCGCGTGAATTTAAAGATGATTATATGTGTATTGAAACCAACTTTATTACAATCACAGGTAATAGAGGGAAGATACAAATTTGTTCAAAAAATAATATTGATGAGACTAACAGTTTGGTTATTAGTGAAAATGACTATTTCATGAAAAGTCTTGTTAAAATCATTACGCAATATTTAAATGAGTTTGAAAGATCAACCACAAGAAATCAAAAGGTGGGTGCAGATGCAAATAACACAACTAATGGGCCTGTAAGTAGCCGGTTTCTTCAGCGGTTTTTAAATAAATACACATATAATCGTGATATTTATCACGACCTAATGCCTTTTAAGGTTAGAGAAATACTACTTATATCAAGCCTGTATGATGCCTATGCAATTGAAAGTGAGGGCAGATTTTCTGAGCATATGCTGGGTCAATATGGACAATTAAACCTTCAGTCGTTTCCCAGAATTACAGGTGCCTCTAACCTAAATCAGGCAATGGAGTTGCTTAAACACAAGCATTTTGAGTTGATAATATACATGGTTGGTGTTGACAAAATAACGCCTCTCACAGTTAGCGAACAAATAAAAAAAGCATATCCCTTTATTCCAATATTTCTGTTGTTAAACAATAGTGCCGATACAAATTATTTTAACCGGAAACTGGAAAACATTAGTTATATCGACAAACTTTTTACCTGGAATGGGGATGCCAATATTTTCTTCTCGATGATAAAATTACTCGAAGATAAAATAAACGTTGAAAATGATACACAACTCGGTAAGGTGCGTGTTATTTTATTGGTTGAGGACTCACCGATTTATTATTCACGGTATCTATCGTTTTTGTATAAAGTTGTGATGGAGCAAACTAAAAGGATAATTGATGATGTAAGCACCGATGACCTGTATAAAGTATTAAGGATGAGGGCCAGGCCAAAAATACTATTGGCTACAAACTTTGAAGAAGCCACTGATATTATTAATAAGTATAGGGAATATATGACTTGCTTAATTACTGATGTTAAATTTGAAAGGGAGGGCAAATTTGATGAAAATGCTGGCATAAAGTTACTTGAGTTCACCTATAAAATGCTCAAAAATCTCCCAACCATCCTGCAATCATCTGATAGCTCATATGGACCGGTAGCAAGTGAGTATCAGTCGTTATTTATTCATAAACACTCCGATACTCTTTATCATGATTTTGAACATTTCATTACAAATTATCTTGGGTTTGGCGATTTTGTATTCAAGAATAGTGAAGGCAAAATAATTGCCATTGCCTCAAACATGAAAGAGTTTGAGCGTTTTCTAAAGAAAATACCCAACGAATCATTACTATATCACGCAAGCCGCGATCATTTTTCAATGTGGTTGATGGCACGCGGTGAAATACGTGCTGCACGCATAATAAACCTAAAAAAAGTTGACGACTTTGAAAATGCCCTTGAGTTACGTAAAGATTTGCTACACATGCTCAAAGAATACCGAAATGAGCGTGATATGGGTAATGTAATACCATTTATCAGTAAAAACGAGATTACCGAAGAAAATATTTATACCCTCGCCGGTGGATCTCTTGGTGGTAAAGGTAGAGGTTTGGCATTTATTGATGCCCTAATTCATAATTTTAATTTCTCAAAATTCATTTCCGACGTGAAGGTCCGAACACCAAAAACATTTGTTATCGGAACTCATGAATTTGAAGCTTTTCTGAAAAACAACCAGCTTACCTCAGTTTTAATTGAGAATAATGAATATGATGAAATAAAAAAACATTTCATTAACGGACAATTATCAGAGGAACTTGATAAAAAACTCACTTCCTTACTTGAAGTTATTAAAAAGCCAATTGCCGTAAGGTCGTCCGGTATGTTTGAAGACTCGCTAACACAGCCTTTTGCAGGAATTTTTGAAACCTATCTGCTGCCGAATAACCATCCCGATATCAAAGTGCGAATTAGTCAGGCTAAAGATGCGATTAAGCTTGTTATGGCTTCGGTTTATTCAAATGCTGCCAAAGGTTATGTAAAGGCCATCGACTATAAAATTGAAGAAGAAAAAATGGCGGTAATAATCCAGGAAGTGGTTGGAAATAAATATGGTAGCCTTTATTACCCACATATAAGCGGAGTAGCTCAATCGTATAACTTTTATCCGTTTGCTCACATGAAACCAGAGGAAGGTTTTGCTATTGCCGGAGTTGGACTTGGTAAATATATTGTTGAGGGAAATAAGGCCTACAGATTTTCTCCCAAATATCCCAGTACCGAAATTAGCTCTACAAAAAGTCAGTTTAAGAATTCGCAGGTTAAATTTTACGCTGTTGACCTGAATAAGGAAAACCTAAATCTCCTTGATGGAGAATTGGCCGGTTTATCAGAAAATGATATTAGCATGGCTGAGAAACAAGGAACACTAAAACATTTGGCATCTGTTTATAACCCAGATAATAATACTATTTATCCTGGCATTGCTAAGCCCGGACCTCGCATTGTAAATTTTGCTAATATTCTTAAATACAACTACATCTCCCTGGCTAAAACTATTGAAATTGTTCTTGAACTCGGAAAAGACGCCATGGGAACTCCAATTGAAATTGAATATGCCGTTGACCTGACAAAAGACGAAGACGGGAAAGCTTCATTTTACATTCTTCAGATAAAACCTTTGATCCAATTGGGTTTTGATTGTAATATCGACCTAGCAACAATCGATGAAGATTCAACTTTGCTTTACTCTGAGAAGGGAATGGGCAATGGCCATATTGATAATATTACTGATGTTATTTATGCAGATGTTGACAGGTTTAATAAGTCGGAGACCGAGGAAATGGCCAAAGAAATTGAAGAAATTAATAATGAAATGATCAAACAGGACAGAAAATATGTGTTAATAGGCCCGGGAAGATGGGGAACACGTGACAGATGGATCGGGATTCCGGTTAAGTGGCATATGATTTCAAATGCAAAAGTTATTGTAGAATCCAGTTTAGATGAGTTCCCGCTTGATGCTTCATCAGGCTCTCATTTTTTTCATAATGTAACAACCATGAACGTTGGATATTTTACTGTTCAACCCGAATTACTTGTAAGCTATATTAAATATGAAAAGTTCGCCCGCCAACAGGTTATCAGCAAAGGAAAATACTTTAATCATATTCGGTTTAAAAAGCCGTTGAGTATTAAAATGGACGGTAAAAAAAGAATTTACTTAATTCATGAAAATCAATGAAAAGATGAATAATGACCTGTTCGCGTCACTTAAAGTTGCTTTTTGACCTGTTCGCGTCACTTAAAGTTGCTTTTTAATCTTATCATCTTTCGATAAACCTTCAACAACTTCTATATTGATGCCATCAGAAAGGCCTGTTTTTATGTACCTTTTTTCAAATACTTGGGGAGAAGTTTCTACTTCAACAAAAACTGTGTCTTTTTCAAACTGTAATAAACTTTCAGAAATTGCCAGTACGCTATCGGCCTTTTCTAACACAATATTTGCGTTGGCACTATATCCGGATCTAATAAACTGATCTTCGCGCAATTTTATATCTGCTTTAATTTCAAACTGTACGGCACCATTAACCTCAACTCCCTTTGGTGAAATATGTTCAAGCATTGCTTCAAACTGGATATCTTCAATAGCACCAATTACAAGTATCAAAGACATTCCCTCTTTTATTTTCCCAACTTCTGTTTCATCAATATTGCCTTCAAAAACCATTTCGCCCATGTCGGCAATAGTTGCTATTGTTGTGCCTGCGTTGAAGTTATTTGCTTCAATAACCTGAGAACCAATTTCAATAGGAATGTCCAGAATCATTCCGTCGATAGTTGACTTAATAAGGGTGTTAGTTTGCGTACCTGCATTTTTTGTTTGTCCTTCCTGTATTAGTTCAAGGGTTTCTTGTGCTGTTTCCAATTCTTCATGCGCATTTTTATTTGCAGTTTCATACGATTCGAAATCGGCTTTGGCAATAACTCCCTTTTCCAGCAAGCTTAACTGCCGTTCATAGTTACGTTTTACGTCGGTCAGGTTTATTTTTGCTACTTCAATCCTCGATTTGGCATTGTTAACGTTTATCATGTTTGGAATTATCCGGATTCGGGCAATTAAATCACCTTTTTTCACCAACTCACCTTCTTCCACATACAACTCATCAATAATACCTGATACAACTGGTTTAATTTCAATTTCTTTACGTGGGACAACCGATCCTGTTGCAGTTGTTTTTTTAATAATATCAATAACAATTGGCACATCTGTTTCATACACTATTGGTTTAACTTGTGATTTCTGGTAAAGAAAATACATTGTATAACCAATGGCTCCAATTATAATCAATCCTAATAATATTTTGAAAAATGTTTTCATTTTTATAATTTGTTTGTGTTTATTATGTTTTAATATTTATTACTCATCCCTAATTGCATCAATCGGTTTTATTTGAGTTGCACGCCGTGCAGGAATTAAACCTGCCAAAGCGCCGGATATTATCAATATTATCAATGCAACAATTGCTTTTTGAAAATCAACTTCCGGACGCGTAAACATGTCGGTTGAAGCACCAAACTTTATAAGCAGGTAATTAATTAGTTCCAAAGTTGCGACACCAAGTACAAGCCCGATATATCCTGCCAGAGCGGTAAGAAAAACTGACTCCAGCACAATTTGGCTTTTTACTGACAAAGGCGTTGCCCCCAGCGCACGTTGAATGCCAATCTCTTTGGTTCGTTCTTTTACAACAATCAGCATAATATTGCTAACACCTATAACTCCTGCTAATAATGTTCCAATTCCAACTATCCAAATTAGTCCGTTTATCCCTGAAAACAGGTTTTCCATTTTCTGGAACTCTGTTTCAACGTTAAATGAGCCTACTGCTCTTTCATCATCAGGGGCAATTGAATGACGTTCACGCATCAGCTTTTTAGCTTTTTCCAAAGCAACCGAAGCTGGGATTTCTTTAAATGATGTCATTGAATACCATCCTACAACATCTCCCATATTATAAGTTTGCTGCAAAGTAGTAAAGGGCATAAAAATCTGCTGATTTTCGCGTTCGGCTTGTTGATCATTCTTTTTTGATGAAAAAACTCCAACTACCCGAAAATAAACGCCCCTAATTCTTAGATAATCTCCAATAGGATCTTCTTCTTTTTCGAACATTTCATCTTTAACCCTTGTTCCGATAACAATTACTTTTCGTTTTTTTTCGATGTCATGTTGGTTAATAAACCTACCTGAATGAATATTCATAGGGTCAATTTTATTCATGTCAGGGTAATCTCCTTGTATTGAAAATGCGCCAGTACGTTCTCCCCTTACAATATTGTTATCCCCTTGAGCACTAAAAATTTGTAACCGTGGTGCAATATATTCCAGTTCGGGAAGATTTTCTCTCAGTGCTTTTGTATCATCATTCCTGAAATTATATCTTCGTCCTCTTGGAAATCCTTTATAATGAACTGTTGTAGGCTGTGTCCACATAAACAGGGCATTATTTGCCATATCACCCATGCCCTGATTAACACCATTTTTAAGTCCTTTTCCTGAACCCAACATGATAACTAGCATGAAAATTCCCCAAAAAACACCGAATGCTGTAAAAAATGTCCGTAGTTTATTTTTACTTAGGGCATGTAGTATTTCTGTCCATTTATCTGTGTCCAACAAAAACATAGTTTTATAATTTTATTCATCACGAAGCGCAACTACAGGTTTTACAGTTGCTGCTTTTTGTGCCGGCACATACCCGGCAATAGCTCCTGCTAAAACCAATAATCCTGTTGCTATCAATGCAACATTCATGTTTATTTCGGGGTTTGCAAAATAATCGATAGCCGGAAGTGATTTTGAGACAAGTTCCAGCAAACCAACACCCATAACCAGTCCGATATACCCCGCAAACGCTGTAATTAAAATTGATTCCTGAAGAATTAGGCTTACAATTGAAAAGGGAGTTGCTCCAAGTGCTTTTCGTATACCAATTTCCTTTGTGCGCTCCTTAACCACAATCATCATTATATTGCTTACGCCAACAATCCCCGAAATAATTGTTCCTACGCCAATAATCCATATAAATAATCGAATGCCGGCAAAAAGACTCATAAATCGTTGATAATTTTCAATGCTGTTGAAAATGAATAATGCACGAGTATCTTCCGGATCAAACTTATGCTTTGAGGATAGTTTAGTTTTTGCTTTTTCAACTACTTGCATACTTTCTTCAATGGTTCCACCTTCAAGATTAAAATGAACTGATTGTATATAATCGCCCATATTAAACACTCTTTGTGCCGTCGAAATTGGGATGTAAACCCGAAGCAAGTCACGGTCGGATCCCGGATCATTGAAAACACCCACAACTTTGAAAGGTACTCCACTTACTTTCATGTACTTGTCAACGGCAATCTCTCCGTCTTTAAAAAGAGCATCATATACTAATCTGCCAAGAACTACAACTTTTCTGAAATCATCAACATCTTTTTTATTAAGGAATCTTCCGTTTATCATTTCGAGTGATTCAACGTATTTATAGGCTGGAAGAATAGCAAAAATGTCGAAAGTGCCATACTCACTTTTGTAGGATAATACGTTGTTTTGGAAAATCCTTGTTCGGGTTGAGCTGTGATCAATATTCTCAATTGTACTCAGCATGTCATAGTCTTCATTGCTAAAATCTATACGCCTTCCCGGCTTCATTCCTTTATAGGCCTTTGACATTACTCCTGAATTTATGGAAATATAATTTACTGCATCGCCCTCGAACTCTTTTTTAACACCATTTTCAAGACCATATCCAGAACCCAACAAAACAACAAGCATAAAAATTCCCCACGCAACGCTAAAACCAGTGAGCAAAGTTCGCATTTTGTTTTTGCTGATTGTGTTAAATATTTCCTGCCATTTATCTATATCGAACATAATTTGAGATTTTTATGCCATATGTTGTGCCGCAAGCCATTCTCTTCTCTGGCCATTTTCCACAATAGAATCGATTAAACCATCTTTCAATCTGATGATCCTTTCGGTTTCAGCAGCAATTTCTCTCTCGTGGGTTACAATTAATATTGTTATTCCCGTTTGATGTATTTCCTTGAATAGTTTCATAACCTCAATTGAAGTAGCTGAATCCAGAGCTCCGGTAGGTTCGTCGGCGAGTATAACTTTTGGTTTTGAAATAAGCGCACGTGCAATTGCAATCCTTTGTTTTTGTCCACCCGATAGTTCATTGGGAAGGTGGTGGGCCCAATCAGCAAGCCCCATCTTGTCTAAATATTCCATTGCCAGCATGTTCCTCTTTTTGCGGCTTACTTTCTGGTAATATAAAGGTAGAGCAACATTTTCCATTGCATTTTTAAACGAAATCAAATTAAATGACTGAAATACAAAACCGATCAATTTGTTTCGGTAGTATGCTGCTTTTTTTTCGCTTAGATTTTTTATTGCTTCTCCATTAAGGTTAAAAATACCTTCATCGAAATTATCCAGCATCCCGATGATATTCAGCAAAGTGGATTTCCCTGAACCCGATGAACCCATAATAGATACGAGTTCGCCCTGCTCGATATTAAGGTCGATACCTTTAAGTACATGAAGACTCGTTTTGCCTGTATAATATGTTTTATTTATGTTTTGTAAACTTATCATGGTTACATCAAATTTTTCTTTAAAGATATGTGTTAATAACGATAATTATGCCGCTATTCGTATATGATTGATTATGTGTTTATAATAAAAACAGGCAAAAAAAATAGTGTTCGAGCATACTACAGGTTGTGTGCGAAAACGTGCAGTTAAGTTAGGCATTAAGCACGAAACATAGAGCTTGGCGTATGCGTGAAGGGTGTATCGTTGATTGCCCACAGAGTATTTTACTCATTACCATTGCTTCAATCCACGGTCTCAATCCCCGCACAATTTATTGACCAATTCTTAATTATTAATTGATTACTTTTTTCTATTTTAACCCTTAAGCAATAATGTAATTGATAATAAGTTATATTTTTGTCCTGATAGTAATCGGGATTAATAATTTGGTAAATGGACATATATTCTAGAAAAAGGCGGTGGAAGATAGTACTTTCCATTCTTGGTCTTTTAATAATAAGCGCTTCAATATTTTACACAAACTTATTAGTAAGGAAGTTTGCTGCAGAAGAACGTAAAAATGTACGGTTATGGGCAGATGCCGTTCAGCGAAAAGCCCGTTTGGTACGCTATACCGAGTCTTTTTTTGGTCAGTTACAGGAACAGGAGCGAAAAAGAGTTGAGTTGTTAGCTAATGTTTACAAGCAATTGCTTGATGATACACAATCAGAATACACTTTCTATCTGGAAGTAATCTCCAATAATAATACGGTACCAGTTATTCTCGCGGATTATAGTGGACGGATCATTGAATCAAAGAACCTTGGCCCTGAACAGGATACTATAAAATATTTAAGAGGAAAAATAAAGGAAGATTTTTCGGTGTATAAACCAATTACAGTCCAATATTTACCAAATCGTAAACATTATCTTTATTACAAGGACTCCAGGTTTTTTACCGAATTAAGGGATGTGCTTAGTAATTATGTGGCCTCTTTTATGTCGGAAGTGGCATTGAATTCATCGAGTGTTCCTGTGATAATAACTGATAGCACACATAAGCAGGTATTAATGTTTGGTAATTTGAATGATATTAAAATGACCGATCCTCTTTATGTTGAAACTAAGCTCGAAGAAATGGCTGATGAAAATGCACCCATAAAGGTTGCTATTGGTGATCAGGGTCCCTCGTACATTTATTATCAGGATTCGGAACTGCTAACAATCATAAAATATTTTCCTTTAACTCAAATATTAATTATTGCAGTTTTTGCCGCTATAGCGTACTTGCTGTTTAGTTTTGCACGCCGATCGGAGCAAAATCGTGTTTGGGCTGGTATGGCACGCGAAACAGCTCATCAAATTGGAACACCATTATCGTCAATTATGGCATGGCTCGAGCTCATTAAAATTGATGAAAATAATGTTAAACAGGCAACAACTGAAATTGAAAAAGATGTACAACGACTTGAGATGATTACTGAAAGGTTTTCCAAAATTGGTTCATCATCAACACTTGAAAATACTGATCTTATTAAAACTTTAGATGAATGTATTGCATATCTAAAACCACGTACTCCTAAGAAAATCAAGTATATATTAAATTTTAATAAAAATGCTACGCTTAACGTACCGGTTAATGCTGCACTTTTTAGTTGGGTAATAGAAAATTTATGTAAAAATGCAATTGACGCAATGGGGGGTAATGGCTCAATAACAATTGATCTGTCTGAAGAAACCAAGAATGTAATAATTGACATTAGCGATATTGGAAAAGGAATTTCCACTTCTGAGCAGAAAGCAATATTTAATCCAGGATACACAAGTAAAAAGCGTGGTTGGGGATTAGGTCTTTCACTATCCCGAAGAATAATTAACGACTATCATAAAGGTAAACTCTATGTAAAAAGCTCAACTGTTGGAAAAGGAACCACTTTTCGGATAATTCTTAAAAAAGTCCATATGCTTGCAAACATTTGATATGGTTATTCCTGAAAAATATTTGTTCATTAAAAATTACTCTTCAGTGAAAAAAGGCATCGTTTATGAAAATTGCTATTACCGGAGCCAGCGGTCATGTTGGGATTAACTTAGTAAAAAGACTTATTAACCTTGGCCACAACCTGAAAGTAATGGTGTATAAAGATGCTAAGGTATTAGAGGGCTTAAATGTTGAACAAGTAAATGGGAGTCTGCAAAATACCGAGTCACTAAAAAGTCTTTGTGAAGGTGTAGAAGTTGTTTATCACCTTGCGGCTCTTATTTCAATAGGCTCCGTTTCATATGAGCAGCTTTTCACCACAAATGTTGATGGCACAAAAAATGTGGTTTATGCGGCCATAAACGCGGGAGTGAAAAAGTTTATCCACTTTAGTTCAATACATGCACTGGTTCATGAACCATATGAATATCAAATGGATGAAAGCAAAGCTATTGCAATAAATTCTCCAATACACTACGAACGAACTAAAGCATTAGCCGAACAATGGGTTCTGCAACAGCAAAACAACGATTTTGATGTAGTTATCCTGAATCCAACCTCGATTATAGGGCCGGAGGACTTAAAACCCTCCCTAATGGGCGAGTTTATGAAAATGCTGTATTATCGTAATCTTCCCTGTTTGGTTCCCGGTGGTTACGATTGGGTTGATGTACGTGATATTGTGGAAGCTACAATTGCAGCAATTGAAAAAGGGAGGGGAGGGGAACGCTATATACTTGCGGGAAAGTGGCTGAGTATAAAAAGTTTTGCAGATATATTTGTGAAATTTAGTGATAAGAATATCTATTTACCGGTTCTTCCTTTATGGCTTGCAAAGTGGGGAATTCCTTTTATGTTGCTGTACTCAAAACTAATCCGTAATAAACCAATTTATACTAAAGAGTCGTTAGATATATTGCAATCAGGGAACAGATTTATCTCATCTAAAAAGGCAAAACTTGAACTAGGGTTTAACCCAAGGCCAATTGAAGAAACCATTTTTGATACTTACCTCTGGTTTAAAGAAAACGATTATCTTTAGCCATGATTTCCGAACATCTTTTTTTTACATTTCTTTATATTTGGATTGCACTTGCCATTATTACTTTTCCAGTTCTACTACGAATAACCGTACCTTATGGTAGACATGCCACAAATACTTGGGGAGCAACTGCAGATAACCGATTGGGCTGGTTTTTAATGGAAGCTCCTGTTGTAATTGTTTTTTCCTGGTTCTTTTTTACAGGGGCAGCACCTAAAACAATTCCGGTTTTTATTTTTTACGGCCTTTTTATGCTTCATTATGCCAACCGAATTTTTGTTTTCCCGTTCAGAATGAAAACATCAGGTAAGCGCATACCCTGGTCCATAATTATGCTGGCAGTGTTCTTCAACTTTTTAAATGGTTTTTTTAATGGATATTGGTTTGGGACGTTGTCTCCAGTATATCATATATCATGGTTGTACGATCCGAGGTTTATATGTGGACTAATACTTTTTTTAATAGGGATGTATATCAATATTTCATCGGATAATAAGCTATTTAATTTGCGAAAAGGAGGAAAGACAGGCTATTACATTCCACAGGGTGGTTTGTTTAAATATATATCGTCACCCAATTTGTTTGGTGAAATAATCGAATGGATAGGATGGGCAATGATGGGTTGGTGTTTGCCGGGATTTTCATTTGCCATTTGGACGATGGCTAATTTGATTCCACGAGCCTTAGATCATCATCGATGGTATCATCGCAGGTTTACTAATTATCCTAAAGATAGAAAAGCAGTAATTCCAAAGTTGCTGTGATAAGGATATATCTTACTAAAAGTAATAAATTTGTTATTTTTAAACTGACGGTTAATTTCAAATGACGCCAAAATCAGGAACCATATTATTATCAATTAATTCACCCTCTGATCTGAAAAGGTTGAAGGTATCTGAATTAATTCAACTTTCAGATGAGTTACGAAACTTTATTCTGGATGTAGTTTCAGTTCATCCCGGACATCTAGGTTCCAGCCTGGGAGTAGTTGAGCTTACAGTGGCATTGCATTACGTGTTTAACACTCCTTACGATCGGCTTATTTGGGATGTGGGGCATCAGTCATATAGCCATAAAATACTAACCGGAAGAAGGGATGTGTTTTATACTAACAGGCAGTATAAAGGTATTGGAGGTTTTCCTATTCGAGAAGAAAGTGAATACGACGCGTTTGGTACTGGACATGCCTCTACCTCTGTTTCAGCAGCGCTTGGCATGGCCGAGGCTTCTAAACTCAAGGGTGAATCCAACAGAAAGCATATTGCAGTTATTGGCGATGGGGCTTTAACCGGAGGGATGGCCATTGAAGGTATGAACAATGCAGGTGTTACCAATGCTGATTTACTGGTCATTCTTAATGATAACGGTATTTCCATCGACAAAAATGTAGGTTCATTAAAGCGTTATTTCTCACAAATTGCAACATCTGCCAAAGCTGGCAAACCAACATGGAAGGCCCTGGGTATAGCGAATAGTTACTCCGATGAAGCCACAATTAGTAATTCTGCAATCAAAGGAAATTTGCTTAGAAAAAGTAATCTTTTTGAGGCAATGAATTTCAGATATTTTGGTCCGGTTGATGGTCATGATGTTAATAGCCTTGTTAAGATATTTTCGGAAATTAAAAATATTAGTGGTCCCAAATTGCTTCATGTAATAACAACAAAAGGCAAGGGATTTAAGAAAGCCGAGGAAGAGCAAACCGTTTACCATGCACCCGGTAAATTTAATCGCCATACTGGTGAATTAATGAAAAGCAAAACAAATAATCTGCCCGCTACATACCAGGAGGTTTTTGGCAGAACACTTCTTGAACTTGCCGGAGCTGATGAAAAAATCGTCGCAATAACTCCGGCTATGCCAACCGGTTCGGCACTTACTTATATGATGGCTAAATTTCCTGAAAGAGTTTTTGATGTTGGCATTGCAGAACAACATGCGGTTACATTTGCAGCTGGATTGGCGGCCGAAGGGTTTAAACCTTTTTGCACAATTTATTCTACATTTCTGCAACGTGCTTACGATCAGGTAATACATGATGTTGCATTGCAGAAATTGCCTGTTGTTTTCTGTGTTGACAGAGCTGGTTTGGTTGGCGAAGATGGTGCAACTCATCATGGTGCTTTCGATATGGCATTTATGAAGATTATTCCCAACATGGTTATCAGCGCTCCAATTAATGAAGTTGAGCTGCGAAACCTTATGTTCACTGCAGCCGGTTATTTTGAAGGCCCTTTCTCCATCAGGTATCCTAGAAGTAGCGGAGTTTTAAAAAATTGGAAAACACCAATGGAAAAGGTGGAAATTGGAAAAGGCCGGTGCTTGCACGAAGGAAACGAAATAGCCATCATAACAATAGGCCATGCCGGTACTTTTGTGGAAAATGCATTGGAACAGTTGGCCTTGGATAATATTAATCCTGGTCATTTTGATATGCGATTCCTTTCACCAGTTGATGAAGATATTCTGCATCATGTTTTTAAAAAATACAACCACGTATTAACTATTGAAGATGGTAGCATTACAGGGGGGCTTGGTACACTGGTAGCAGTTTTTAAAAGCAACAATAATTACGGCAACGCTCTCGCCTCTTTAGGCATTCCTGATCATTTTGTCGGACATGGCGACATCGATACCTTACATAAAGTTTGTGGATATGATGCACATGGCATTATAACTACAGTTAAAAATTTGATAAAATAATTTGTTGAAAATTGTACACCAACCTCAACTATTGCAAGTCTGAAGTGTAGAATCGTGGGTTGGGACTTGTGCTTTAATTCAACAACGCAAAGTTAGGCACAAGTCCCTCCGCACTGGCTTACGCGACAGACTTGCGCTAGTTGGTTTTGGCTTACCCGACAGACTTGGGCTAGTTGGGGTTAGGTTAGGATCAAAAATATAATACGTTAACTTTTCTTATACATTGCATAATTTGTGATTAATCGTATTTTTGTCATTTAAGATTTCGGTAAGAACCGAAGCAAAATCAATAAAGCAGAATGTACGATTATCTAAAGGGTAAGCTGGTTGAAAAAACCCCAACCTATATTGTTATTGATGTTAGTGGTGTTGGCTACATGGTAAACATCTCACTAACAACCTACTCTAAGATTAAAGAAAAGGAAGATATTAAGATATTTACCTACTTACTAGTTCGCGAAGATGCCCAAATATTATTTGGTTTTGCCGATGAAAACGAACGCCTCCTATTCTCTCATCTAATTTCAGTTTCGGGAGTTGGAGCAAATACAGCACGATTAATCCTGTCGTCGCTTACTACTGAAGAAGCCTTTAATGCAATTGTTCAGTCAAAAATAAATGTGTTACAGGGAGTTAAAGGAATTGGAGGAAAAACAGCTCAACGTATAATTATCGATTTGAAAGATAAACTAATTAAATCAGGAATTGAGCTCGAAAAAACAGACCATACTCACAATACAATCAGGGAAGAAGCGTTATCAGGTTTACTGATATTAGGTTTTAACAAGCTTAGTGCCGAAAAAGCAGTTGACAAAGTACTTAAAGCTGATAACGTGGTTGATGTTGAGGGACTTATCAAAGAATCATTAAAAATGCTTTAAGTTTTCCGCTAATAGATTAAAGAGATAAAAACAAAAACTTTGAACAGGGATAATATATACATTACAACAATTAAATTTCTAATTCCGGGTTTACTAGCTTTCTTGCTTTTAAATTCCGTTGTTGTAAGCTCACAAAATATTAGTTATCCTGATGCAACATTAAATCCCGATACAACAAAAGTCGACCTTATTTTTCCATTTAACGATTTCACCGGTAACCCATACTATGATGAGCAAAATTCGAGTCCATTATTTTTAAACCAGCCATCGAACATTGAAAGGGAAATTATATACAATCCCGAAACAAATTCCTATGAGTTTGTTAATAAAGTTGGTGACTTTATGTATCGCCCCCCCACTACAATGGATTTTGATGAGTACCAGAAATATGCGCTCGAAAATGACGTTTCAGATTATTGGAACGAACGAAATCAAACCGCAGGTACAGCTGAAGGGGAAAGGCTTATACCTAAAATATATATTGGAGGTGAAGCCTTCGACAGAATTTTCGGCAGTAACACCATCGATATTCGACCACAGGGTGCAGCCGAAGTAAGTTTCGGAATCCTCTCAACAAAAAGAGATGACCCTGCCCTCGACGTAAGGCAGCGAAAAACTACCAACTTCGATTTCAATATGAAAATCCAAATGAATGTTGTTGCGAAAATTGGTGATAAAATTGAGTTCAAGGCAAATTATAATACCGAATCGTCGTTCGATTTTGAGAATACTCTTAAGCTTAAATATGAAGGTAAAGAAGATGAAATTATAAAACTTATTGAAGCCGGAAATGTAAGCCTACCCCTACGGTCAACGTTAATCAGCGGAAGCCAGAGTTTATTTGGAGTAAAAACCGAACTGCAGTTTGGCAAAACCCATGTTACAGCAATTTTCTCGCAGCAACAAAGCGAAACTAAAAATATAACTGTTGAAGGCGGTGCTCAAACACAGAGGTTTAAGCTAACAGCTCTAGATTATGAGCAAAATAAACACTTTTTCTTTGCTCAGTTTTTTCGTGATTTATATCCTAAAGCACTCGGTAGCTTACCAATAATAGCCTCTGATATTAACATTACAAAAATTGAGTTATGGGTTACAAATATTGGTGCAGCAACCGAGCAAAACAGAAATATAGTTGCTTTTACTGATCTTGGTGAAGGAATTCAGGCAGATATTTATAGCCCATATATCCATGCCCTGCCGGGTGGTGCAAGACCTTCAAATAACTCTAACAGCTTGATGAGCAGTCTTGATACGAATCAGATAAGAAGAATAAATTCGGTTACCAATTATCTCTCAGGTGATCCTCTTCGTATTGGAAAGTCAAATTATTTTGTAGCCGGTGAAGACTACGTAAAACTTGAAAATGCACGTAAACTTCGACAATCAGAATATTCACTAAATCAAAAACTCGGATTCCTTTCTCTTAACACTACTCTGGGTTCCGATCAGGTTCTGGCCATTGCTTTCCAATATACCATTATTGGAAGTGATAGTGTTTATCAGGTTGGTGAATTTTCTGATCAGGGCATTGTTTCTCCCAACAACCTTGTAGTTAAGTTACTGAAAAGTAATTCGCTGAATACCAAAATGCCAATGTGGAACCTGATGATGAAGAATGTTTATGCAATAGGTGCTTACCAGGTCCAGAAACAGAATTTCATGTTTAATATTCTTTACTCAGGAAATAAACAGGGAGTCCCAACTGGTTACTTTACCGAAGGACCCGAAAATGTAATAGGCGTACCTTTAATTCACCTTTTTGGCCTTGATAACCTTGATAACCAACTAAACCCCATTCCGGGCGGCGATGGGATGTTCGACTTTATCGACAATGCAACCGTAAACGGCGGTACAATACAATCTTCAAACGGCCGACTATATTTTACTTCACTCGAACCATTTGGAAGCTATATCCGCGATTCAATATTCCCCAATAATCCTAATTATGCTAAAATGTATGCTTACGATTCGCTTTATACAATGACTAAAGCAGGCGCTGAGCAGTTTCCTGATAAAAACAAATTCCTTCTCGAAGGTATGTACAGCTCTTCAGGAGGATCGGATATAAGTCTTAATGCACTTAATGTACCCCAGGGTTCAGTAGTAGTTACAGCCGGTGGTGTGCCATTAACAGAAAATGTTGACTATACCGTTGATTATACGCTTGGCCGTGTTAATATCATTAACGAAGGGATAATGAATTCGGGTGTGCCAATAAATGTTTCGCTCGAAAGTAACTCCATGTTCAATGTTCAGCAAAAGCGTATGATGGGGATCCGTGTTGACCACGAGATAAATAAGGATTTTCATATTGGTGGTACACTTCTCAATCTTCATGAACGCCCGCTTACTCAAAAAATAAATTATGGCGACGATCCAATTTCAAATACTATGTGGGGCATCGATATGAGTTACCGTACCGAATCAAGGTGGCTTACAAAAATGATTGATAAATTACCTGGAATATCAACCAAAGAAATCTCGCAAATTAATGTTGACGGCGAATTCGCCCAATTTATTCCAGGACATTCTAAGGCAATCGGGAAATCGGGAACATCATATATCGATGATTTTGAGGGGGCATCATCATCTATTGATTTGAAAAATACAAATATGTGGTTCATGGCAAGCACGCCACAGGGGCAGCCGGGATTATTTCCTGAAGCTCAGTTAATTGACACCTCTTTTACAAACCGTTATGCCTATGGTAAAAACCGGGCGAAACTAGCATGGTATATTATCGACCCCCTTTTCTATGATATAAGAGGCGGATTCCGACCTCCCAACGTTGACAGAAATGAGATATCTAAAAACTCAGTACGGCAAATTCTCCAGCAGGAAGTATTTCCTAATAAGGATTTTAATGTAAATAATATTCCTACAAATATCGCGGTGCTAAATCTGGCATATTATCCTTCACAAAAGGGTTCGTACAATTACGATGTTGATGCAAATGCATATTCGGATGGTATTAATGAAGATGGTGAACTTAATAATCCGCAATCGCGATGGGGTGGGATGATGCGTGAAATTGAATCATCGGATTTTGAAGCCGCAAATATAGAGTATATTGAATTCTGGATGATGGATCCTTTTACGGAAGACCATAATAATAAAGGTAGTCTCTATATAAACCTTGGCGAAATTTCGGAAGATATTCTCAAAGACGGAAGAAAAAGTTACGAAAACGGATTACCTACATCATCGATAGTTGAAAATGTTGACACTACAATTTGGGGGCGTATCCCTTCGCTTCAGGCCTTGGTTGAGTCGTTTAGCAGTGCAGGTGGTTCACGCGAATTTCAGGATGTTGGTTATGACGGAATTAGCACTGATGATGAAAGATCGTGGTACAATACTACATATCTTGACATAATTAGGTCCAAATATGGTGCTACATCAAATGCTTATCTTGTAGCTGAAACCGACCCCTCAACAGATGACTATCATTATTTCAGGGGAAGTGATTATGATAGCGAGGCTAAATATGCAAGCATCGCCGAACGTTATAAGAAATTCAATAATTCTGAGGGGAATTCACCCGCTGATGAGCAAAATCCTGAAGCATATCCCACCGCAGCAACTAATTTACCGAACGTAGAAGACATTAATCGTGATAATACTTTAAGCGAATCAGAACGTTATTTCCAGTATAAAATTGAACTTGATCCTACAAAAATGGAAGTGGGACAAAATTATATTACTGATGTTTTTGAGGCTAAAGATATTAAGCTTGCCAATAGCGATGTTACAAGTGTACACTGGTATCAGTTTAAAATCCCGGTTCAAAATCCTGATGATATAATCGGAAACATAAGTGATTTCAGATCGATAAGATTCATGAGGTTGTTCATGCGCGATTTTGAACGTCCGATAGTTACTCGTTTTGCTACTTTTGAACTGGTGCGCGGTGAGTGGCGAAGATACAATCATCCATTGTTAGAGCCCGGAGACTATCCCACAGGCGATTATGGTAACGAAACAAATTTCACCGTTGCAACCGTAAATATTGAAGAAAACGGCAAACGCGAACCCATTCCATATGTAATTCCACCTGGTATTGAGCGTGAATCAAATTTTGGCACAACAAGTTATGTGCTTCAAAATGAGCAATCGGTTGAATTGAAGGTGAGCAACCTGTTTGATGGTGATGCACGTGGAATTTTTAAAACTACCGATTTCGATTTCCGCCAGTACAAGCGCTTAAAAATGTTTGTTCATGCCGAGAAAATGTTCGAGCATGAGGACCTTGAATATGGTGATATGACTGCCTTTATAAGGATAGGATCAGATTTTACTCATAATTTTTATGAATATGAAGTCTCACTCGAATTTACTAGTTGGGGAACACTTGCCAATGCCCCCGATTCGATATGGCCTGAGATAAATAATTTTGATATCGACCTACAGGAACTTGTGCATATAAAGCAAAACCGAAATATTGCCCTGCGCGATCCGAATACCGCTCTTAGATTGGATAAACCCTACACCGAATATAATGGAAATAACAAAGTAACAATACTTGGTAGTCCTAGTATAAGTGATGTAAAAGGGATATTAATTGGCGTGCGTAACCCAAAACAAAGATCTACATTTGATGATGATGGCAATCCCAGAAGTGCAATAATATGGGTAGATGAGTTACGGCTTACTGATTTTAATGATCATCCCGGATGGGCTGCTACCGGAAGGTTTGAAACCGACCTTGCTGATTTGGGAAGAGTTGTTGTATCAGGTTCGCACAGCTCTGCCGGGTTCTCAAGTCTTGAAAAGAAAATTAGCCAGATACCTTTGGAGTATGTAACAAACTTTATGGTTGCTACTGATATTGAATTAGGTAAGTTTTTAGGGGAGAAGGCCGGTGTAAGGATACCTTTGCATTACGATTATGCTGTAACTAAAATTACACCTAAGTATAATCCGTTAGACCCTGATGTACTTCTTGAGGAAGAACTTGATACTTATGATGATAAACAATTGCGCGACTCGGTTCGGGATCTTGTTATCGACAACACAATCAGGCAAAATATTAACTTTATGAACGTTCGTAAAGACAGGGTAGGAACTCAGAAAAAACAGCGAATTTATGATGTTGAGAACCTGAATGTTTCATTTGCCTACTCCCAAAATGATCATCGAGATATTGATTTTGAATATGATAACCAGGATCAGTATCGTGGAGGACTGGGTTATAACTTTAGTCCTAAACCAAAAAACTATAAACCGCTGGAAAAAACCAAGTTGTTCTCGGGCAAATATTTAAAACTTGTTAAGGATTTTAATTTTTATCTGATTCCCAAGATGTTAGGTTTTAGAACCGACATGGACCGGACAATAAGAAAAATGCTTTACAGGGATAAAAGTCTGGGCGATATCATAATTAAACCAACAACCGATAGGCAATGGTCATGGACACGAACGTATGATTTTAAATATGATTTCTCCCGATCGTTAACATTCGAATTTAATGCCGGTGCAAATGCCTATATCCGTGAACCCGTAATTTATCCTGATAAAGATACTCAGGAATGGGAAGAATATAAGCAGGCAATATGGCGTGATGTTTATTCAGGGGGAACAATGCAACGCTATAATCAATCATTCAAGGCAACTTACAATGTTCCATTTAAGAAAATACCTATTATCGATTGGGTAACTGTGGCTATGAGTTATCAGGCATTATACAAATGGACGGCATCACCATATTCGGTTCAGCAGCGTATAGGAAATTCGATCGAAAACTCAAATCAAAAACAGCTAAACGGAAAATTGGAGTGGAAGCAGCTATATGACAAGATACCTTATTTTAAAAAGCTGAACAACATGGCAAAAAGATCCTCACGGCCTGCAGCCAGACCAAGAGGAACAGTCCCTGCCCCCCCCGAAGATGTTAATGATACTATTGAAAAGCCAAAAATTAATTATGCCAAAATTATTGGCGAAGGTGTGCTAAAAACAATTATGTCAATTAAAACAGCTTCAGTTACATATAGTTCAGGTTATGGAATGTTGCTGCCCGGTTTTATGCCTGAACCCGATTTAATGGGAATAAACCTGGCAACTACTGCTCCCGGACTCGGATTTGTTTTTGGTGATCAACGCGACATAAAGTGGGATGCTGCAAAAAATGGTTGGATTTCTGCCGATACTATTCTCAATAATCCCTATTTACGAAAATCAACCGAATCAATATCATACAAAGTTAACGCCGATATTTTAGGTTCTCTGCGTATTGACATCGATGGCGATCGTATATATGCCAGCAATTATCGGTCTTATTTTAGAAATTCGAATACTAATCCAAACGAAGATCCAATATTTGATGAATTTACTCCGGTTGATGGAGGTAATTTTAGTATCTCATATTCAATCATAAAAACATCATTCGCCAAAACTGATACTTCGGATATATCTGAAATATTTAACAATTTCTTAAATTCAAGGAGAGAAATTGCCTACCGGCTTGCTAGCGAAAATAGGTCGTGGGACCATGTAGAAGTGTACGACAGTCTTGCCGGTAGTATGTACCCAAGGGGATATACTTCCACTTCCCAAACTGTATTATATTATGCATTTCTGTCGGCATATTCAGGACAAAATAATTCGGAAGTTAATATTAAGAGCCCGTTCCCAACATTTCCCATACCTAACTGGCGGGTTACTTTTAATGGTCTTACAAAAATTAAAGCCATAGGAAAACTATTCAGAACTGTTAATATCACGCATGGATACCGTTCGATGTTAAGCATTGCTTCATGGACTACAAATGTTGATTTCGATCCGCTAAATTCAAATAAAACCTATCCCAACTCATACAATTATATTACAAGGTACGATGTTGGTATTGTTTCGGTTATGGAACAATATAGCCCATTGATAGGTGTAGATGTAACTATGCATAACAGTTTATCTGCTAAAGTTGAATTTAAGAAATCGCGAAAGCTCGACTTAAGTTTCGTTAATAACCAACTTACGGAAGTGGCCGGAAACGAGGTTGTTGTTGGCATGGGCTATAGAATTAAAAATCTTAAATTTACTGTAGGCTCAATGAGCGGTGGTGGTAAAAAACAAAACTTTAAAAGCGACTTGAATCTAAAGATAGATTTTAGCATCAGGGATAATAAAACTACACTCCGGCGAATTGATGAAGTAAATAATCAGGTTTCGGCCGGGACTAAGCAATACACACTTAATTTTTCAGGTGATTATATGCTAAGTCAGAGTATTCAGCTGAAATTATACTACAACTGGACCAGTAGCAATCCTTATGTTTCTTCACAGATGCCAAATTCCACAACGAGCGGTGGATTTAGCCTGAGGTTCAATTTAGCTCAATAATACAAGGTGCTCTAAATCTCAAAAAAACAACCATGCTTAACTATCTGAGCGAAAAAATGAATTAATTTTGAAGCTGTTTTAATTAAATATGTAAAAATGAACATTCCTGAAAATTTACTTTACACCGATGACCATGAGTGGGTTAAGGTTGATGGCGATTATGCTTTTGCAGGTATCACTGATTATGCTCAAAAAGAGTTAGGTGATATTGTTTTTGTTGAAGTAGAAACCGTTGATGAAGATCTTGATCAAGGGGAATCATTTGGCACTATTGAAGCTGTAAAAACTGTATCCGATTTGTTTATGCCCGTAAGCGGAAGAGTTGTTGAGTTTAATGGTGATCTTGGTTCTGATCCCGAAGTTATAAACAAAGATCCCTATGGAGATGGCTGGATCATAAAAATAAAAATGTCGGATATATCGGAGCTTGATCAATTGTTGAATCACACTACATATGCTAAAAATATCGATGGCTAAATCTATTATCATCAGGAGGTTGTGGCCGGCATTAGCCTGGGCATTAATGATACTGATCATTACGGGTGTACCCGGCGCATATTTCCCTGAGGTAGTTACTTTCTGGGTTTGGCTGTCTCCTGATAAAGCAGTTCATATTTTTATTTTTGGAGTGCAGGCATTTTTATTGATGTTTGCTTTTAACGTACAATATTTATCAGCCAAAGAACGTTTTGTTTACGGTGCATTATTGCTTTTAGCAGCAATATTATTTGCATTGTTAACTGAAGTGTTACAGGCATTTGTATTTATTGGACGAAATGGAAATGTTTACGATTTTATTGCCGATGTAGTTGGAGTTTTAGCAGGTTTATTGGCATACATTTTGTTTTATAAAAAGAAAGAAGAATAATCATTATCAATTAACAGATTTTATTATTTTAGCCGAATTATAAAATTTATTATAAACTAATTAAAATGGAAACTAGAAAAACGAAAAAAGCTGACCTTGAAGGAAAAAGAGGTTATTTTTTTGAAATAGGTCTGATTATAGCCCTGTTAGTAGTTTTTGCAGCCTTTGAGTACAAAAGTTATGATAAAATAACAGTTGACCTGATGTCAAGGGATATCGATGATACTCCGGAGGAAATTATCCCAATTACAGAGCAAAAAGTTAAACCACCACCACCACCACCACCAAAGCAGGTAACAAAAATTACTATTGTTGAGGATGATATAGAAGTTGAGGATGAAATCGACATTGATGTAGATGCTGATGTTGATACTGAAATGGAAGAATATATTCCACCTAAAGATGTTGATGAAGAAATAGTTGAGGCAGAAATTTTTACTGTGGTTGAGGCTATGCCTGAATTCCCGGGCGGGATGGCTAATCTTATGAGCTATCTGAGTAATAATATTAAATATCCTCCATTGGCCAAAGAAAGTGGTATCCAGGGTCGTGTTTTTATCAATTTTGTTGTTGAACCGAACGGAAAAATATCAAATGTTAAAGTGTTAAGGGGTATCGGAGGAGGATGTGATGAAGAGGCAATAAGAGTGGTTAAAAGCATGCCCAGCTGGAAACCTGGTATGCAGCGTGGTAAACCTGTTAGAGTATCATACAACTTGCCTGTTAAATTTACACTTCAATAATTAATAACTATAAGGAATTAAAAAGAAGCCGTCTCACAACTCGAGACGGCTTCTTTTTTTATTGGATATTATTT
>JACKQG010001776.1_pt1 | contig 29249 bp, 21 predicted proteins | sample 8237621 | NCBI WGS metagenome assembly JACKQG01 (sample SAMN15677084, study PRJNA649215) | marine metagenome | biome: marine; feature: Black Sea; material: saline water; isolation source: suspended particulate matter (SPM) from the Black Sea western gyre | collected 2013-06-09/2013-06-10 | depth... | reverse complement strand
TGTATCAAGACAAAAGTACAAAGAGGTTGTTTTAGGAGATGTCAATGGTTATTGAGAAACTGCCTGCTTGTCGCCTGCCTGTCGCCTGCCTGTCGGCAGACAGGGCAGACAGGAAAGAATTCATTTTGAAGAAATGTTAGTGATTTATATTTCACCCTTTCAGGCTTTGAGATTTTTTTTTATAAATAGCTAAAATTATTACATCCAATCAGGATTTATCTTTTTACCGAATATAAAGTGTTGAGAGGATTACCTACTTACCATATTACCAGCACAGGCAGGATGGAGGATTTACAAACCGTCGGGGGTTTCAAATCACGTTTTGAAGTGAGAAATGTTGGTATTAATTAATGAAATAATTTTATTAATTGAAAGCATCGATGGTTATCCCGACAAGAAGAATACCTCGTCACGTTCACTTTGTTCAGTACAGGCACATTCACTTTGTTCAGTACATGCTTTAGGCGTGGATAAATTCCAAAATTCATCCCAGGATCGGGATGTCGCCCGTACGATACCAGTTTAATGTGTGGGAAGGATGGGATTGTAGGTGTGCCTGCCTGCCGAAGTCCCAATTTATTTGGGCGTAGGCAGGGGACTCCATATTATGCAAACCTGTTTTATTTGCATACACAAGCTGTAGCGATTCAATACAATTTGAGTTTATCTGAAAACAGTTGCTCGTCGGTAAAATTTCTTGGCATAGTAATTGCGGCTATTATCCGTAATTGTAAACAAAAAAAAGAAACCTACTCGCCTGACCAGATAGTCGGGCAGGCAAAATGGAGGTTAACAAAATGAAAATAAAAAATGGTCGCAAAGGTTTCACATTGATGGAACTGGTGGTAACAACGGCGATTATGGGTACTCTGGCTGCTGTGGCGGTGCCTAGTTTTATTGAGACACAGGCAAAAGCAAAGTCACAAAAGTCCATGAGTAACATTAGTGAGATTGGTTCAAAACTTGGCCAGGTGTACAACGAGCTCTCCGGCGAATATGGTGAAATGGATTTGGCGGGAAGCACAGATTTGACTGCTCCCGACACTGTGGCTGCGACTGTGCGGATCCTTTCCGAGTCTGATGCTTCTGAAGCAACCTCAGCACCATACAATTTCAGGGATTGGGGTGATATATTTGAAAATCTACCCACTTCTCCCTTTGGTGATCTAGAATATCAATACTATATCTCTCAGACTGGTTATATTATTTACAGTACTGATGACCTGGGGAATGTGACGGTGTCTGTGAAACCATGGCAAATTGTGATCTTTGATCAGGAGGCAGTACCAACCGCTACCGTGCAGGGTCTCAGCATGGAGTTTTCATACTAAATAACAGAAAAATAAAATGAGGAAAAACAAAATGAAATTCACAAACAAAAAAGGTTTCACGCTGATCGAGCTGATCTTGGTGATTGTGATTCTGGGTATTTTAGCTGCGGTGGCGATACCGAAAATGTCTGGTCTTTTATACCAGGCCCGCGTAAGCACGGAAAATGCGGTGATTAACCAATTAAAAGCTGGTTTAGAGCAATCAGCTTCTGAAAACCTGATTACAAGTGGTCAATGGGATTATCCTGCAGCAGCCACCTTCACTCTTTTGTCAGTTATGGATGAGGTTCCTAGTGGCTGGAGTTATGCAGATAGTACAATTACTTACGCCCGGGAAGATAGCACCATCAGCTGGCTTTACACAGTTGTAGACGCTGGTGGAGCCGGAAGAGGTAGTTATACCATTGTAAGACAAGCATCAGTAGCACAATAGTAACTATGAAATAAAAGTATGACGATAGTCAGCAATAGAGAAAAGCGTTCTCAGCTCTTGGGGGCGCTTTTTTCATTGAAGAAGAGAAGATTGACGATTGGTTTTACATTGGTTGAACTTGTTGTTACAGTTGCTATTATTGGAATGCTGGCAGTAGTGGCTGTCCCTGTATATACTGAATTAACCGCAAATGCAAGAATCGCGAAATCAGAGGCAGATCTTGAATCCATTCGGACGGCTTTCGTTCACCACTACTATAAAAGTATGCTGTCCGGTCAACCGGAATTTCCTCCCGCACCGGCTGATAGTTTGTTGACACCGAATTGGGCAAACACAGCTAATCTATTTGATGGAAGGACCCCCGCTTCCTTATTCTCTGAGGGATGGATCCCATTGAATCCTATGGGGAATTTTTATGAGTATTCGTTTTTAGAGGATGCTGGCGGCCGGGTAGGCGGTTTTATCTTATCAGACCCCGATATTAAAAATTTTATAAAATTCCAGCCTTAGATTATACAAATCCTAAACCTGCTTTTATTGTGTTTTTTCGAGCAATCTTGTAATATTGCACGATTGGCGTAAAAAAGAGATTGCCTGCCTGCCAGCCCGTCCGGCAGGCGGGGTGGCAGACAAGCTTCGGTCGTAAACTCGCTCGTAATGACAGTGGTAGGGGGAGGATATTGGCAGGTAAGCAAAGTAGGTTTGACAATCAACTTTTTGAACTTTGCGGAAGTTCAAATTATCTGGACACTTGCGAAAGCTTCCCCAAAGTTTAATCCTGATAACGAAAGGGGAAAAAGCAATACTCAGGTACCTGCCCGCCACCTTTTCTATTATGCAATTGTGATAATGCCTTTGGCAGACAGGCAGGCTAGCGGTTTATCGTAAAGAACCTTTAAAAAAGCGTAGTATTTCTTCCACCCCGCTTTAAGGATGATTCATTTTTGCCAGGGTGCTGTCAAGATTCCGCAAGGCTTCCGGGGAATCAGGATCAATGTTCAGCGCTTTGTGAAAGTGACTGAGTGCCTCTCCGTAATCTTTTTTTTCCATCAGAATTGAGCCCAGATTATTATGGGGCCTTGCCTGGGTTGAGTCAAGGGCTATACTTAATCTATAGTTTTTTTCAGCTTCCGACACATTGCCAGCCCTATGCCAGGAGATACCTAAATTATAATAACCTTTTGCAAAATCTGGATTAATGAGAATGGTGAATGCGAAATGCTTTATGGCTTCCCGGAAATTGTTGCTCTTGAAATAAGTGACCCCCAGATTATAATGGGCATTAAAAAAATAAGGACTGTAAGTCAAACAGCGTTTAAAAGCATTGACAGCCCTAGGATGGTTTTGAGATCGCAAATAGGCCAGTCCAAGTAAATAGGACGTCTTCCAACTATTGAACCAGAATTCTTCCGCCCGGTTTAATTCCTGAATCGCGCCTGGATAAACTTCACGTTCAAAATAAAAATATGCTTGTTTAAAGTGATGATCGGAGACCAGGTGGCGGCGCCCCAGTTCTACGGATACGGTGGAGATAATCGCGAAACCAATAAGAGTAGAAACTCCGAGGCGAAAGGTAAGCTTTTCCGAACCAATATAATTAAAATGAACTGGATTCAAACTATTTCTGCTGGCAATTGATGGCAATAGTTTATAGATGTACGTCAGAAACGCCAGAATCATCCAGAACAGCATGGATATAGCGATCCTTTCTTTGGGAAAACTGAACATGGCGTGGCCTAATATTGCCAGCAGACTGGTGGTCAGAAAGACGGTTAGAAGGACGATTTTTGCATCAGTGGTATTTTTCAAAATGATGAGCACCATATAGGCAGCAGTTAGGAGCAGCCATATATAAATACCGAAACCGATAATACCAGTTTCAATGAGAATCCACAGAAAGTCGTTGTGGGGTCGACCCACAATTCTCGTAAAACTAATTAAATGACCCTGTGCATAGGCTGGGTAATGAAACTGATAATTATTGAGTCCCACACCAGTCAGCCAATTCAAGTTGTCTATAAATATGTCCAGGCTGGCTCGCCAAAACCCTAATCTTGCTTCCATAGAAGATCCTCCACCTTCAAGAAGCGAACTAATTTCATATATTATTCCGGTAGAAACATTACTAGGTACTTTTATATTTGGTTTAAGTAACGACATAGAAACGATGACGACCACGCAAGCCAGAGCAATGAACAACTTTTCTTTTCTTACTAAAATTCTTTTGATTTCTGAAAATTGTTGAGTCCTATGTTTCCGAATCAGAAGTAATATTATGAATGTAACAACTATTGCCCCTGAAAAGCCTACCCAGGCGCCCATGGTTCGCGTATATATAAGATAAACAATCAACTGAATATTGACGAAACCCCATAAAATTTGGTTTATTATTTTCCTGCTCATAATAAACAGGAATAAACCAACTGGTATGGTCAGAATTATATACATTGCTGCCAGATTCTTGTTTGCGAAGGTAGAACTAGGATTAGCCACAGAGGGAATCCAGTAAAACCCCAATCCAAGGTATTGGCCAATACCAATTACGGCTGCAATAGCACCAACCAACGCCCATGACCCGAGTATAAGATAAATTCCCTTTTGTGACAGATTATTGAAGAGGATGAAAAAAAGGATGCTTAAGATGAACAGCTGGGCTAACGGAAACAGACTGGCATAGACATTCACAGCCGCATTTAGGGATACGATATTAATGATCAGGAAAAATAAAATAGGTAAGGCCAGTGGCGTTGAAAATGATGGTATCTTTTTCTGGGCTATGAACTTGATCAACCATAGAACAGTAAGAATGGATACAATGATCGTAAGAACCAGAAACTTCGGATACTGGGTGATATCAGTCACCTTTGATGAATAAGCCAGAGGGACTGCGACTACAAGCGCTATAAAACAGATTAAAATAGATCGATCAATGAAAGATGAATTCTTCACTTTGCTTGAGCTTATCATAGGTTAGAAGTTAAAAATATCGTCACCATTATTCATAAATTATTTAATATTACCATTCTGTCGTCAACAGGACAGTTTGAATGGAATTCTATTATTACTCCGGCGTATATTAATAGTATGAACCCAAGAATCATATTTCAAGACCCCTCTTTAATTCTCCCCTTGTACGTTGATAATATTTGTTCATAAAGATTTAATAAGTTAACCCGTTGTGCATATTAATTAGTTTAGTGGATATTCTATTGAAAATAAGAATATTATTTACCCTTTGGATTGCATCAACCGTGTTGATGCTTGGATTGACGCGGTCAATCCACTCCAAATTGAGTAAGATGCTAAAAATATTTATGTTTTTCATCATATGTTCTACAAAAAGAATAATCTTTTTCTAATATGCACAACGGGTTAAGTTAAGATGAGATTGTTAATAATATACCGAGCCGGGTGGTGAAACCGATTCTCCCCTAAGGTTTTTGAACCTGTGTCATAGATTGGTTCCCGCCCGCCTTTTCAAACACACTGAGCAGAATCTAAGGGCATTTGACCCTGAGTGAACAAGGCAAGAGTTGGAAAGAAACGAGCGGAAACCCCCAATTAGGGATTTTCCCGTAGGGATTCATTTGGATCAACCCCTTTTTGCAGTGGGATCATAATATAGAATTTGAACATTAATCTTTGCACTAAAGTGTAAAGGAAGGATTTGTGTATCAGATTACATAATTGCAAAACATTCTGTGCAGCGCTTTCTTTTCAGTATGGTTATGAGTAAATTTTGTTGAGGCAAAGAAATGAGTAAGCAGAGAGGATTCACATTAACAGAAGTCATCATCACACTGGTTATACTTGGAATATTAGTGGTTGTTGGCGTCCCCATTGTGATGAATCTCTTGTTGTCCATGCGGATTCACACCGCGGCCGAAGTGATGGTTTCCGATATTAACGCAGCCCGCAGTATAGCGAGCACAACACACGACTCTATCTGGGTAGTCTTTGATACTGGAACCGAAGAATATTCCATCTATAAAGGCTCATCAGTGTCAACACGTATATTAATAAAGAATCCAATGACACAATCGGATTGGATTGTCACCCTTCAGGATCCTAAATATAAAGGTGCGGATATAATCTCCGCCAGTTTTGGATCATCGTCGGAACTTCTTTTTGATCAATGGGGTGATGCCACCTCAGGGGGTACAATAATATTAAATAATGAATTAACAGTACAGGTAACGGAATTAACAGGGAAAACCGAAATCCTGGAATGATGATGAAACCAAAGGCTTTGAGCATTACCGCTATTACTAGGCCTGTACGAAAGCTTGTGAAAGATCCGGCCGGTGTCTCCTTAATAGAACTTATAATTGTCATTATTCTTTTAGCTGTAGCATTTCCTGCTTTCATGCAAATGCTCAACACGAGCGATGAAAAAAGAGCCGAAGCCGAAATCCGTACTATTCAGACCACATTGGCAAATGATCTTATGAATGAAATCCGAAGCAGGTGGTATGATGATTACTACACGGAAGAGTGGAGCACAACCTTGGGGCCGGAACTGGACGAGATCAGTCTATCGGACTATGACGATGTGGATGACTTTCATGGGTGGTCGGAAGCTGAGGGAGAAATATCGGACTTTCCCCATTACTCACGGTCGGCAACTGTGGAATATGTGGATGTTGAAGGAGATCTCGAAACGCCAGTAACTGGCCCTACTGATTATAAATTAGTCACTGTTACAATTAGCCATAGGTCTCTTTCAGATATTGTCTTTCCCCTGGTTATCACTCCCGGCATTCCGGACCATCACTATAATCATCCTCTTTGTTTAGCGGAAAAATTAGAGTTGGAAAATATAGTATCGAAGAAAAAAAGGAAATTCCACGGTCCCTTTCCGAAACGGGAAATGACCTTCATGGTGGATGGTGGTACAGGAACATTTTTAGTTAATTGTACAATTTGTCTTCAAAAAAATAATAGTAACAATCTATTGAAGATTAGAAGAGTTAAAGATCCCAGTGGTGTCATAGATTCTTTATGTCAAACCGTTGGGGCACCGGTTGAAATTATTGTAGATAATACAGGAGAAGGGGGAAAATTCACCCAAGTTGGTGCTGGTTGGCAAATTTCCACGGACGTCAACAGTTACTTTACTAATCATCACTATAATACGACGAGTGACTCGACCATTATGGGTGTATTTGAAGCCAATATTCCTGAGGACGGGGATTATATTATATCGGCTTGGTGGGTTACGCTGCCGACTGAAATCGATTCCACATTAACTTCCAGTCATGCTGTTCGTTACAGGATTAGGCAAGGGACGGAAACTCTTGCAATAGTAACGGTAGACCAGAGTTTGTTACAGGGAGACTTTAATGAATTAACAACAGTTTCTTTGATTAAGGCTAAGGCATGGGTAGATGTTTACAACGTAAGCGGCTTGGTTGAATCTTTTATAGCTGACGCCGTCATGTTTGAAAAATGAGAAAAAAGAAAAACTTTGACACAAAAAAACGTGTAGCTGGATTCACGTTGATGGAACTAATCATCGTGATGGTTGGCATTGTTATCATTGGCACGATCGCGTTAAACATTTTTCGCTTAGGGGCGGATATTTATGGTGATGTGGTAAACCGTGCAGCGGTTGTCAGCGCCAACCGCAGAGCGATCTGGCGCATGGTGAGAGAGATCTCTCTCCAAAAGGATGAGAATTATCTTCAGGTTGCTTCCGGGTCAGAAGTGCAATTGGTGACACCAAGAGACGATACCTTGAAATATGATCTGTCATCTGACAAGATCCGACTCACAAAGAATATGGATTCTGCAAACGAGTTAGCGACAAATGTGATATCCGGTCAGAGTTCGTTATCTTACAAAGATTCCGATAGGAACAGCCTTACTTCCTTCCCGTTAGATTCCAGCGCCAGAGTAAGCGTCAAGCTTATCAATGTTCAAATTCAAACCGCACTGCGGGGCGATACATTGACCCTGAGATCACGGATATCCCCCCAGAATCTACATTACGGTTATCGGATGCCATACCATGATTAAAAAATTACCAACAGATACGATCAGGGGTTTATTAAGCCAGAAGGGATTGATTCTTTTGGGACCGACCCTGGCGGTTTTTATCCTGCTCATTCTGTTGTCTTTCACCCTCATTCGTTTAATTGTTAATGAAGAAAATGAGTCCACAAACTATGTCGTGGAAGCAAAGGCCCGGCACATTGCCATGACTGGTCTGGAGCGGGGGATTCAACAATTCCGCCGTACGAGGGTGCCACCTTCTTTTACAGATATCCCTTTTGGTACGGGAACATACACAGTGCGGTTTGATACACTTAGAGATGAGACTGGGACAACCCTGCCCTGGTGTAACTATGTCATGATCCGGAGCAGGGGGAATGTTGCCGATGTAGAAAGGAATGTTAGAGTAGTTTTATCCAGTCTGCCGCACGCCTTTCTCTTTGGCCTCTACTCTCAGAATCTTGATGATAAACAATTTGATCTGAAGGGGGACATTACTAGCGTAAGTGGAGATGTATATTTCAGGGGTGATGTAAAGACAACAGAAAATGTGACGGGTACAGTGTATACACCTCCCGGGTATATCTCAACCTTGGGGCCAATAACCTATCATCCCGAACCTCAACCCCCATTTCCATACTTCGATCCAAGCTACTTCGATGGATTGTTGGATACAGTCGACCTGTTAGGTGTTGACAAACTGCACATTGATGGGGGTACCCTCGATTTATCAACTTATGAGAATAATACCATATATGTTAAGGATCTAAAACTTAAAAATTCAACAGCGATTGGACCTGGGAGAATAGTGGCAAATAAAAAGATTAACATAGATAATTCAATTGTTGACGACGACATCATCATTGTTTCTTCAGGTGCTGTGACGGTAAAAAACGGTTCTACAGTAGGTACGGGAATCTGCTATCCGAATGATGGAGTTATTTTTTTTGCAAAAGGCAATGGTGAAATCAAAGAATCGACCTTTTATGGCCTGGTGATTGTTGATCCAAGTCAGGTTAAATTAAACGATTGCACGTATTACGGAGCTGTTCTTTCTACGGGTAAGGTCCTTGATATGAAAAATTCAACCATCACCGGGTCACTGGTAATCAAGGGTAAAGCCCAAATAAAAAATTGCTTGATAACTCGAGGTCCCCTCCCTCTTGTCTTAAGCAAACCTATTGGGTTGGAGCCGTATATTATTCCGGGGACGTGGTTGGAGTATTGATAAGAATTTCAATTGCTAAAAGCCGGTTAGTTTAAAATGTTAGTATCAAGACCTTGCGTCCAATCTCCACTTCCCGGTTCAACCACCGGTGGACTCAAACCAACCATTATTCCCGGATCCTGGAAAATATTGTGACAGCTCTTAAAATATCTTTTCATATAATTACTGAGGTGCTAATATTCCACTACGTAAGAAAATAATCCACAGGAGTTTAAATTGAAAACAATCTTAATAATTGTTGCTACCATATCAGCTTTAGTTGGGCTTCTCTTGTTCTTTGCACCTAAAGCACTAATTCGAACCAGTGAAGTTCTAAATCGTGAGATAAGTACTGAGGAACACATTTTTTCCAGGCGTATTCTATTTGGAATTCTGCTGTTGGTATTGGGAATGATTATGGTATATTTCTTAATTTGGGGTTAGTGGCGTAACAGATTTTATAAATGATACTACGATATGTAATTAGAAACACTTAAAAGAAGCGAGAGTTCTTATGTTGATGATAATCCTATTATTAATCCTGGCTGGCATTATTATATTGTGCGGCCTCCTGTTGCTGGTGAGGCCACAGATATTGATCCGGATAGGCTCTGTATTCAATAGAGTGATAACGGGGGCTGATACTGTTGTTCTCACCTACCGCTGGTTGTGGGGTGCCATATTCTTGTTGATTGGAGCCTACCTTTATTATGTAGGCTTTACGAGTTGAATAAGGTTCCTTTTTAACCGCGCTCCGGTAAATCTGTCAGAAAGTTAACACATTCAAATTTCTAGAACTCCCGTCCTTCTTTCTTAGTTATTTTCTGTTAGTTTCTGTTTATAAGCTACCTGACACTGAATTGGCAATATAATTATGGCTCCTGTGGGGTGGTAGAAAACTTTATCCCGATATTACGGTGAATTACGCTTCAGTCATTATTACGTTGGAGTTATAAGCTGTTTTGAGTTATTTTAAATTAGTCAATCAAATAGATGCTGGTAAAAAAGGATTTTGGGAATGTCTAAAAGAGCTTTCAGTAATACCAACGTTTTAACGAATTGATTTTGTCTCCGACCAAACCAGTATCGTTATTTTTTTTATTGCTTTCAACCAGTGTTGCATTAGTCATTATTGGTTTTTCCTTCTTTGAGTTCTATGAGGCTGTTGAGTTAAAATTATTGGATGCACGTTTTAAGCTTCGAGGAGCTATTACTACCAGTACGGAAATAGCAACGATTGATATCGATGTGAGAGCACTTCAAGCAGAAGGTCGTTTTCAGGATTGGTCCAGGGATAAACATGAGCGAATTATCCGGTTTGGGCAAGAACATGGGGTTCGCATGCTGGCATTCGATATATATTTTCCTGAGGCCAGCGTTCCCTACATCCTTGCCAGTGACTTGGAATCGCTCCCTGAAAGCGAGATCAATAGTGAATCCATTGGCACTCTCGTTCGGGATTACGATTGGAACATGAGGGTAGCAATGGAGGCCTCCGGGAATGTTTATCTAGCTGAAAGCTTCAAGCCCCTTGGTGATGAAGAAATCTCTGTGAAGAAAAGGTCTCAGCGCCAGGATGAAGCACTGGAGCTTCTAAAACCTTTCTATCAAGATTTTCCGGATTCACGTTCCACATCCTTATTTTCATTTTATGATATCGAGCCACCCATAAAGGATTTTATTACTGCTAGTAAAGGTGTGGCTTATGCACAAGCTGTAGCGGACGAAGATGGCGTCATTCGCCGTTATCCGCTAGTTGGTTACTATGACGGCCGGTTATTTCCTTCTATTGCATTATTGATGGCCTGCGATTATTGGGGGATTCCATTCCAAAACGTACAGGTCATTCCTGGGGATGCTGTGATTCTACCTCTTTTAAAAGAAAAAGACGAAACTCAAGAGGTTATCCATATCCCCATTTCGAAGGAAGGCTATATGATGGTCAATTGGGCGGGGTATTGGGAAGAAGATTTTGAACATTATCCTTACAGTCTGGTAAAAGAATTTTATGAGGTGGAGCATCCTAATTATATCCTTTCTGAGATAAAATCTCTTCTTCATAAGAATCCAAATTTGGGGCGGGATTTGCGCGCCTTTCAACAAAAGGTGAATTCCTTGAACTTGGAGCCTCAAGTTATAGTCCAAGATGCATTTTCTAAGCTATTATTGGCCGATAGGGTGGAGTCATTCCTCTTAAAAAATCACCAATTAGAGCCTAAAACCTTTTTTGAATTACAAGGAATACCTTTAGATCAGGTGCCCCAAGGAATGGTGGAGTTCTTCCTGGAAATCAGGGAAAACCTGGCCCTGGAGCAGGCTTTGACACAACAGCCAAACTTACACTTCGATTCGTTGCGGGTCCTTTTAAGTCTGGAAGATAATTCCAGAGCCAGGAGGAATTTTGCTATCATCAAGAATCTTTTCAAAACAGCTGGTAACGCCGCGGGATACCATCCCCTTTACTTCTATCCATCCTCTTCCGAAATTACATTTAAAGGGCATCCGATTGCGCCTTTTGAGTTTAACAATAAACTACTTTTTTATGGATTAACAGCGACCGGGACACATGACTTGAATCCTATGCCTTTTAATTCACGGTACCCCATGGTAGGCCTTCATGCCAACGCATTAAATACGATCCTGTCCCGGATTTTTATTGAACGAACTCCTAAAATGTTGGAAATAATTTTAATGTTGTTGGTGGGTACCATTATTGGATTAGTGGTCCCGCGTTTTCATCCGGTATCAGGGGCTGGGCTAACGCTGACACTTTGGGGTATCTATGCCGTTTTAAATTTTTTCAGTTTTACTAGGTTGGGAATGTGGATAGATGTACTAGGTCCTTCATTCATCTTTTTATTTGGTTATGTTGGAATTACGGTCTACAATTATATTACCCAAGAGAAAGATAAAAAATTCCTGCATGAGACTTTCAAGGCCTACCTGTCTCCCGAGTTGATTGACGAAATGTATGAGGAAAAACAGACACCACAACTGGGAGGGGAGGAAGGCATCCGGACCGCGCTTTTCACGGACATTCAAGGCTTTTCATCAATTGCTGAAAGACTGGGCAGTCCTTCAAAGCTGGTCGAATTGTTGAATGAGTATCTGACAGCCATGACTGACATCCTTCTTGAACATCGAGGTACCCTCGATAAATATGAAGGTGATGCTATTATCGCCTTCTTTGGTGCTCCCATGCCTTTGGAAGACCATGCTGAAAGGGCTTGCCTGACGGGACTTGCTATGCAGATAAAGCTTTTGGAACTTTGTGAAAAGTGGATATCCGAGGGCGAGAAATGGCCACAGATGGTTAAAGAAATGCTCATGCGTATTGGTATTAATACCGGTGCCATTGTAACCGGGAACATGGGCTCTAGCACCAGGATGAATTACACTATGATGGGCGATGCCGTTAATGTAGCCTCGCGCTTGGAATCTATTGCCAAACAATATGGTGTATTTACTGTATGTAGTGGTGATACTCTGGCACTGATTAGTGAAAATACTATTGAATCTCGACTCATTGACAACATCAGGGTAGTTGGTAAATCGGAACCTGTTCAAATGTATGAGTTATTAGGGTTGAGTGGAGAACTGGTCACAAATACAATAGACCTACGTGATATTTTCTATGAAGCATTTCATCTTTACCTTAAGCGGGAATGGAAAAAGGCTCTGGAGTTGTTCAGGAAGTCTTTGCCTTTGGAACCTTATGAAAAACACCCGGGCACAAAAATCTCACCCTCCAGATTGTTTGTGAGCAGATGTGAGGAATATTTGAAATCTCCACCAGACGCGGACTGGGATGGGGTATACACAGCAATATCGAAGTAAAACCAAATCAGGTCGAACCGATGTGTCTCTTTCTTAATATGGTTTACTCGGAATAGCGAACTCCACATGTTTGCTACGGATATCAGCCACTTGCCACGAAGCTTAATATCTTGGATTCTTAACGCTTCTATGGTGAAATCTACTCGATCAATGCCTCTTTTTGTGACGGTACTGATCTTACAAATGATCGTCATCCATGGGATAGAAGGTGCTACTCGCGCGTCATTGCAGAATTTAATCCAGGATGACATTTTTATTGAGGATAGTACTCTAACGGACAGTCTGGTTCAGTTTGGAGACGGGAGAAGCGCCTGGGGGTTAATGAACAGGGGCAACGTTCTTGATCTGGTTGTCACGGGTTATTCCCCTTCACGCGGTGTTAATCTGGTCAGCATTTATTTCTTTAATCAAGACGGCGGGGTTGAATCAGTGCGGGATTTGCCTGCCGGTTCGATCTCCAATCCGGTGGAGGGAAAGATTTCCAATGTCGCTCTTGGCGATTACGACAATGACGGTGATTTGGACATTCTCGTCACCGGTGGTGGAGAATCATTTCTTTATAGGAATTCTTTAGGTGAATTTGAGCGTGATACACAACAGGACCTACCCGCACTCCTGTATAGCACAGCAAAATGGGGCGATTTTGACAATGATGGAGACTTGGATCTTTTCCTTATGGGTACGGACACGTCCATAACACGTATGATTACTGGTATTTACATCAATGATTCTCTAGGAACTTTAGCACTTGACGAAACTCAGATTTTAGCTAGCATCGCCAATGGAGATGCGGCTTGGGGAGACTACGACAAGGATGGGGACTTGGATCTTATCGTGGCTGGTCAAAGCGCAGCAACAGGATCCAACTTAATGAAGCTCTACAAAAATGAGCCTACCGGGCGCTTGATTGAAGACACAAACCAAGAACTGGTTGGTCTCAAAGCTGCTAGTGTGACCTGGGAAGATTATGATAGCGACGGAGATCTGGATCTGATAACAACGGGGTGGGAGGGAGACACGACCGGAATTTCTATTACCAAGATTTACAGGAATGAACCTGTCGGGACTCTCTCGCTTGAGACCAATCAAATTCCGTTTGGCGTCAGCTACGGCTCCCTTGATTTCGGGGATTTTGATAATGATGGCGACCCGGATATGGTCATTGCCGGCGCTGATTCCATCAGTGCGGATGCTGAAACTCTATTCGTATCAACAGCCAGAATTTATGAGAACAAAGGTTCAGGCATTTTTGAGTTGCAGCAAACGCTCCCAGGAGGCATGAACGCTACGTGGGGTGACTATGATGATGACGGTGCTCTCGATCTGTTTGTCAACGGGTATAACAACAGCAATCCCAACGATCCAGGCTCAGCTTATGTCAGGATTTTCGAGAACATGGGCACCGTCACGAATACTCCACCCACGCCACCCAGCTCCCTTTCTTCCTTTGCTGTAGGGAATCAGGTGATACTTACTTGGACCGAGGGGTCCGATGACAAGACGGAGCCCGCAGCGCTGACCTACAATTTACAAATGTTGACTAGAATCAATGGGGACACGATACGGATTCTTTCCGAGGCTGTTCCGCTCGGTTCTGGCAACGTAGGGCAGGTCCTCACCAAAACATTTCACGATATTCCTCCTGGAACCTATTACTGGAGGGTTCAGACAATTGATCAGGGTTTAACAGCCTCTGGATGGTCTGAAATGGATAGGCTCTTTATTCCCCGCTTGGTGGAATCTTTGCAGTCCCTTTCCGGGATGTGGTATAACGCGGCGGCTTGGACTGACTACAACAACGATGGAAATCTCGATCTGGCGTTAACTGGTATTTCATTCGACCTGGGTGGTACAACTACACGCATGTTCAAGAATGATCCTTTAGGCATGCTCACTCAAGACCTCGAGCAGGATATCCTAGCCATCTGGGGAGGCACCATGGCTTGGGCTGATTACACCAACGATGGCTATCTTGATTTTGTCCTCTCTGGTATGGTTGGGTTGACCCCCACAACCTACCTATATCGTTGGAACAGCAGTACCGGGACTTTTGAGCTAGATGCTTTTCAGAACCTGGCCCAGGTTTGGGGAGGAAGTCAGATCGCGGATTGGGCTGACTACGACAATGATGGTGATCTGGATCTCGTTCTGGGCGGCTGTGGGGATAAGGATTGCGCAGAACCGATCCTAAAGGTGTTTCAGAATGATTCTTCCACTATCCTTGTGCACGACACATTACAACAATTTACGCCCCTGTTGGGTGGTGTAATCGCGTGGGAGGACTTCAACAGTGATGGGTATATGGACCTCTTTGCGGCGGGTTTTGATTCACCGGAAAATTCTCATTTAAAAATCTATCTCAATGATTCCTCTGGCGTGCTGAATGAGATCTTCTCACTAGAAGGTGAGGGAGTAGCCTCCTTTGGTTCCGCTGATTGGGGTGATTACAACAATGATGGATATCCCGATCTGGCCATCACAGGATTGTATGCAACAGGTGAAATCAAGCTTACAATTTTCCGGAATGTTGGTGGGATTTCATTAACGAAGGTCGATTCCACGGACGGGATCTTTTACGGCTATCTTAATTGGGGTGATTATGATAACGATGGGGATCTGGATCTTGTTATTTCGGGTAACTCTACCATTTTCGAAGATGTTGGCACCAATCCAATTACACAGGTCTACCGTAATGATGGCGAAGGATCGTTTGTGGAAGAAGATTCCCTCAATTTGCGATGGGCTGGTGTCAGCACTGTTTTGTGGGGAGATTATGATTCCGATGGTGACTTGGACTTATTGGTTGCTGGTACGGACACATCGGGGGGTGACTTTTCATGGGTCTATGACAATCTCGAATCCACACGAAATAAAAATCTCCCGCCTGCTACTCCAGAGGGACTTGGGGAAGTCATTGACACTTCGCGAGTAATTCTGACCTGGGAGGCACCCCAGGATCAAGGGTCTGAGGTGAGTCTTACACCATCGAGAGCACTGACTTATAATTTACAGGTGGGTTCTACCTATGGCGGACACGAGATTATTTCAGGGAATGTATCATACGGATTTGGGTCTCATGGGCTGGTGAACCAGGCCTTCTTGTGGAATCTGAAAGATGGGAGATATTATTGGAGGGTTCAAGCGGTGGATAATGGTTTCGCGCGGTCGGAGTGGTCACCTATCCAATCATTTTATTTCGATATCACACCACCGGAAGTTGACAGTGTTGTGGCAAACTATGGTTCCGGAAATCAGATAAATCTCGTTATCGCATTCCGGGAAGCCAATGGCATGGACAACAGTGTTAGTCCGAAGGTAACTGTTTTTCATCCTGAGGGGATTATGCTGGATACTCTGCGGGCTGAACAGCAAAGTTATTCCGGTAATGTGTGGACCGGTGTCGTAACCTTGCCGGTTAATTTCCCGGGACAGGTGATCGAGATTTTAATCCAAAGAGCGAAAGATTTGGGGGGGTATGTGATGGCTCCCGTCATTATCTATCGAGCGCCGTCAAAGGTTATTTCGTCACAGGGGGGGACCATCATCAGTGATGACGGTAAAGTAACCCTACAGTTAGCTCCCAATGCCGTGGATGAAGATGTTGTTATCAAGATTCTTCGTGAAGAATTATTCCCGATTAATATTACAAGTGCTGATATAATCGGGTTAGTTTACAAAATTATTCCAGCGTCCCTGGTTTTAAACAAGCAGTCCATTTTGAGCATCCTTTATGATACCTCCGATTTACCCTATGATTCTTTGGGTTTCGACCCTGACTCTCTGTTTATTGGGCACATTTTCGATACCGATTCCATAAGCTGGATTGGAGGAACAGTCGATACAACCAGTGGTTCTCGGAGGGTCACCACCTCGATCGATACTTTGGGACATTATGCTGTCTTTGAAAATCGGGGACTCCTCGTCGGTAAATTTAGCAGACTGGGCAAACTGACCTGCCAGCCGCGTATTTTTTCTCCGCGGGGCGGTACCTTTTCTACGCAAACGAATGTTCTGTTTGATCTTAAAGAGCAGGCAAAAGTAACCGTGAGGATTTTTAACCCTGCCGGCCGCCTCAAGAGAACTGTGGTCAACGGTGAAATAATGAATACTGGCTCTAATGCGGTCGCTTGGGACGGGAGAGATGACCATGGCAGGGTTGTCGTTAGTGGGTTATACATTGTCACGGTTGAGGCAACTAATAAGACAGCCGCAACTACCGTGGGAGTGTTAAACAAGTGAGTTTCCCGATCTACTGCCAGAGGTTTATCCAAAACCATTTGGCACAACGGAAAGTGACTCAAATTATTTTTATAATCTTCCTTCTTAATCCCCACGCTGGTGTCAGTCAGAGTAATGATCAGGTTTTTGTGGGGACCAGACCACTGGGTATGGGTGGAACCTTTGTGGCCCTGGCAGATGATGGAAATACAATCTACTGGAACCCGGCGGGACTACCGGGACTGAGGAGACATGAAATCACAACGACCTATAGCAATCTGTTTGGTCTTGGTATCATCAATAGTTACCTTGGCTACGTCTTTCCCCTAAGGGACGAATTAGCGGTGGGAGTAGATTGGTATTATCTTGGTTACAGTGATGATGAACTGGAGTATTCCAGGAGTAAATTCAATTTTTCTTTCGGATTTCAACCAATTCGCAAACTTTCGTTAGGCACCAACGTCAAGATCCTTTTAAATGATATGAGTCTCGACGGAACCTCCTATGGCAAAAGCTCCGGGATAGGGTGGGATGTGGGGTTATTATTCTCTCCTTGGCAGCGTTTCAGGATTGGGATAGCGGTTTATGATCTCACCGGGACATCAGTAACTTACAACAATAGCATGAGAGAAGAAGTTCTAGGACAAAGATTTAAGGGTGGGGTCGCTTGGCTGCCCATGGAGGGGGTTATTCTTGCTATTGATGTGGACGACCGTTGGCATTTTGGCGCAGAGTATTGGATCTTAAATGCGCTTGGTATTCGCATGGGTGTTCAGCAGGACCGGAAGATTATTGATAAAGCTTCTTCCCCACTTATCCCTTCTTTTGGGATTAGTTTTAGACATAAAGCAGTCAGGATCGATTACGGCTTTGAAGTAAACCCATTGCTATTTCCCACACATCGCATTTCGCTCTCATTTCAGTTTCGTCCAGCTTTGGTGAGCATTAAATCCGCTGCCATTCAACATGCCCCCTTGTTCAGGTCGCTCCATCACTATTATGAGGATCAGGAATTTGCTCAGGTGACCTTGAAGAATTCGGCTGAAAAAGACTTGCCGGTCAAAGTATCCCTGTTTGTACCAACCATGATGGAAACCCCCCACGAGGAACAAATTGTCCTCCCGGCAAAAACCACTGACGACTACCCCCTTGGAGTCACTTTTTCCGATAATATTTTAACATCCTCCCGGGCCACCTTTGATAATCTCGTTCAGCCTGAGGTAAAAGTAGTTTATACTCAGGAGAATCAGGAGAAGTTTGCTGTTCGGAAAATTGATCCCGCCTACGTACTGGGGCGGGGAAAAATCAACTGGGACGAACCGGAACGGATTGCCAGCTTTGTTACACCTGAGGACCCGGTTGTAGATCAGTTTGCCCGGTATTTGATTCAATATTACAACCCAATCCTCAAAGATTTTTTAAATAAGTCCAATCTTGGCAAAGCCATAATTCTTTTTGACGCTCTGGGAACTCTCGGAGTGACATACAGTCCCGATCTTCAGACGCCTTTCCTCCAGATTTCCAAGGATCGCACAGCTTTTGATACGGTAAAATACCCGGGTGAATTATTAAAAGTAAAAATTGGGGATTGCGACGACCTTACAGTGCTTTACGGATCCCTACTGGAAAATCTGGGCATTGCTACCATATTTCTAGACGTCTTTGCCCCCGGGGAAGGACATATATTCTTGATGTTTGATAGTGGTGTCTTAATAGAGGACATATCCAGTATGTTTCTGGACGTGCACGAGGTAGCCGTCCTTGACGGTCGCGTATGGATTCCTATTGAAACAACGCTGATTGGCGAACCCTTTTTTACTGCTTGGCAGCAGGGTGTCTTTGAGTATCACAAGCGCAAGAACGAGGGATTGATTAACGAGGTGGATATTCGCAGAGCACAGGGGGAATATAGACCTGGAAGTATTGAGGTGGCGGAAGTTCCCTTTCCGGAATTGAAAGGGGTTAATGATCTCCTCAAGACAGATCTTAAACAGTATGGTCTCTGGCTCCAGCAGATTGTGTTGCAAAGGATACAGGTCCTTAAAAGCGCCGGAGACTACTATAATGCAGGAGCTATCTACCTGGAATTTTCACGTTTAACAGAGGCCTTGGAAATGTTTAATACCGCCTTGAATATGAATCCCGGTTTTCCCGATGCCCAGAATTCCCTCGGGGTGGTTTATACCATGAAGGGCAATTATGAACAAGCCATGGACTATTATGAGCGCGCCCTAGAACTCTTTCCCAACCACCCGGGATATAAACTGAATATCGCCATCACTAATTTCCTTCAAGGGAATAAGACTCTGGCCAAACAGGAATATGATGAGGCGGTCAAGTTGGATTCCAGATTTACGGGCGAACTCGATTTGCTTTTAGGACTCAAAAAGGGCAAGGATTTGCCTACAGCAAAACAGATCGCAGAACAAACTGGGAAGTTACCAGAAGTAACCTTGGCGGATGAACTCGAACTGTCATCAGCGCTGGAAACGATTGAGAAAAAAGATGAACAACCCATAAGCCTACCCATAGATAAAGCAACCTTAACCTATCGTAAAACGAAGGCAAAAAGTGATAATTCCGTGGGTTTGGTTTTTGCCCGGAGGGGTAATTTAAGAATGGCTGTAGAATTCTTTGAAAAGGCTCACTCTGCTGATCCTGAAAAGATCGATTATCTGATAAATTTAACCCTTGCCCATTATTTGCAAGGCCAATATGCTGCTGCATTGAAGGGTTATGAACAAATAATTCGTAGCAACCCAGAATTAGGTTACCAGTTGAAGTTCATTGAGAGTCGAGGTCAGGAAAAACCACGAATAAAACGATTTGAGTAAAACCATTGTGTCACGGTAAGAATGGCAGAATCAACCTTTGGTCTTCCTTTTTTTTTCTGCGCTCATGTTTCCTATATAACTTGAACCTAACAATCTAGGAGTGTAAACTTATGACATACCTATTTGAATACGTTCATATAATAGGATTCCGGCAATAGCTAACTTTATATTAAAAATAATGGCCGTAGGAGGCAGTATGGATAACCTAAAAATAGCAAGTGTTTTGTTAATAATGGTTTTGCACTCAATCTCAATCGTGGCTCAGACTTCGGGAATTACGCAAGACAGTGACACCACAAAGACCGAGGAATCGGGTAACATATCGGATATTTGGCTGAACACTGTGTGGAAAAGCATTGACGAAATAACGACTACAGAAAAGTCCTTTGAGGTGGAAAAAGTGACCACCGTGGCAGGTGTGCGAGGTGAGGAAGCAGAAGATGAAGCAACCAAACATCTTTATTATCGAGGGAGTATGCGTACCCCTAGCAGAGTGGAGTTGCAGGACGCGCTCAAACGGCTGGAAAGTATGATAACTAGCGCGCCTGCCGATGACCGAGTCCCGGAATTAATACATTATACTATCCAGTGTTATTTGCAATTAGGTAATGAGAAAAAGGTTTATGAGTTACGTGAAGAACTACTAAAGAATTATCCATATTCAATATGGGCTGATATTTATAAAGAGTGATTGACTAAACCAGACGGACAATAAATTAGTTATCAGATGGAATAAAAGTGAAATTTCACCTCTGGGGGTGCACTGACCACGATTTTATCTGACAGGGGTACCCTTTCCGGGCTTATTATGTCAGATCAAGCAGCAAGTGTCTGATCTGTTATCTGATCTATATCTTGAATATTGCTTATTGCTTTTTCTTTTGCAACATTAAGATTATCCAAAAACGTCTGCAAAGGGGTTCGACCCTGGCAACGTTTTCCTTTACCCCGCCCTAAAATTACACATTCAGAAGGTTTGCTTCCGGTCAATCCGGGTTACCTGCTTGGAAGAGCCGGATGCCGGAAATCTGCACGTCCGGTTCTGTGAGGATGAAATTCAGTAATGAATGAACTACTCGACTAGTAGTCAGTAGGTTAAATTAATAGTTGTTGATATTCTCTTTGTATCTGTTCAGCGACGTTCTTATACCTGCGGATTCTATACTTTATTGTGTCCACCTCTGAATGATGTACCTTTTTATCTTTTCATATGTAGTATGGGGAAACATCTTTTTGATGTGAACAGAGAATTATGTAAAATACGCCCGCTTTTTTACCTTAATTATGGGGCTGTAGCTCAGTTGGGAGAGTGCGTGAATGGCATTCACGAGGTCGTCGGTTCGATCCCGTCCAGCTCCACTTTGTTTGTAATTTGGTCTATATGGGGTTAGGCTTTTAAACCCCATGGCCTAACCCCCCTTTTTTTCTCATCAAGTTTTTAAAATAACACTTTGTGCACCACACTAAATGGGAGTACAAACGTATAGAACTATGCTCTAGAATAATCTGTTGAAAGTGCAAATTGGTTTTTATTATTTGGAACATAAACTTTGATATTGGGATATGATTAGTGTAATTTGTTGACAGTGCAGCGCTAAAGCCCCTTGGCCAAAAATGAGATACGAAACCTTGAACTGTCGAAAAACCAATGTTTTTGAACTTGACAATTTGGTCAGGAAATATCATCCGCCTAAATTGAATTGCCAAAATGACCGGTAAGTACCCAGGATGTATAACCCTGATAACATAATTCAGTCCTGGCCTGTAAGTGGCAATAAAGATGTAACCCGGCGGGATTTCCTGAAGCAGACCACCGCTACAGGTTTTTTATATGGTTTGGCAGGAATCGCCGGATTAGATCCTCACCTGTTACTACAATTATTTGATCGGGATGAAGCAGGTGTTTCGGCTTCTAATTTTGAGAATGATCTGTTTCGCAGGGCCCCGCGGGCACGCTACTGGATCTCAACGACCATGTCCGATGTTACCTGTCTGCAATGTCATGGGTCCAGTGAACCATTACCCGAAGCTGAGTTTCGTCACGAAGGAGCGATAATCAAATGTCAGTTGTGCGCTCAGAGATGCACCATCCATGAGGGCCAGCGGGGAAGTTGTAACGCGCGGGCGAATATTAATGGTGAACTGCGCAGTCTGGTTTATGGTCGCCCAATTTCCATGCATGTGGATCCTATTGAGAAGAAACCGTTTTATCATTTTCTTCCCGGTTCCTTGGCTTTTTCCCTGGCTACAGCAGGTTGTCCATTGCATTGCCAGTTCTGCCAGAACTGGGAAATATCCCAGGCGAAACCAGAAGACTATCGCGTTGAATACGTACCTCCGGAAGCAATTGTCCAAGCCACGGAACACAGGCAGGTTGAGGTCATTGCCTTTACTTACAACGAACCAACCGTTTTTACCGAATATCTAACCGATATCGCCCGGATCGCCGGGGAACACAAGTTGCGTAGTGTGCTGGTGAGTTGTGGTTTTATGAATGAAGAACCGCTGCGGGAGATGTGTTCCGTACTTGATGCCATCAAAATCGATTTAAAAGGCTTCAGCAATGATTTTTACCAGCAGGTTTGTTCGGCCGAATTACAACCAGTATTACGCAGTATCAAACAGGCGTCTCGTAGCGGTATTCACTTGGAAATTGTAAATCTGGTGGTACCTACTCTGAATGATTCCAAGCAGATGCTGACCGATCTGGTGGATTGGATATTAGGAGAAGTCGGACCGGATGTTCCCGTGCATTTCACCCGTTTCCACCCCGATTATAAGATGCTGAATCTTCCGCCCACGCCGATCGCCACGCTGGAGATGGCTTATGATATCGCCCGGGAAAGGGGTTTGCACTATCCCTTCGTAGGTAACGTACCCGGACATCCCGGAAATAATACCTACTGTCCATCCTGTGGAAAAACCGTTATCGAACGGACCGGGTTTTTCGTCATTGAAAATCACCTGATCGGGGATTGCTGCCAATTCTGCCGGGAACCGATTGCCGGTGTGTGGAACTGATATCAATAAATGGACTGTTACTTGAAGCATATATTTAAACAGTTGATCTGCCTTACCGCGCTGCTGTCACTGGGGTGTGGAACAGGCTTGAAGCATGACGACAACTCTGATATACGGCAACCTGCTGTGGCCGGTCAGTTTTATCCAGCCGATGCTGAGCGTTTGACCCGGGCTCTCGATTATTACCTGGAAGACGCACGACCGGTGGGCGCGGTGCGGCCAATCGCTATCATTGCTCCCCATGCTGGTTATATTTATTCAGGACAGATAGCCGCAGACGCATTTAATCAGGCTGCCGGGTATGACTATGATGTCATTGTCATACTCGGTACTAATCACACTACTGCCGGGTTTGACGGTGTTTCCATCTTCGACGGCGACGGATACCGGACACCACTGGGTGTCGCGCCTATTGATCGTGCCCTGGTAAAGGCACTGCTTAAAGTCGATAAAGATTTTACTTTTCGTAAATCTGTCCACACCCGCGAACATTCAATTGAGGTCCAGATACCATTTATACAGCGACTTTTCCCCGGTATTAAGATCGTTCCGGCCGTCATTGGCTGGCCTGATCCGGATCTGTGTACACATTTTGGGAAAGCACTGACCAATGTTTTACAGGGTCGCCAGGCATTGATTGTAGCGAGTTCCGATCTGTCACATTATCCGGGCTATGAGGATGCCGTGGCTGTTGACCAAACTACGCTTCATGCTATTCAGAGTCTGGATCCCTTCGAGTTTCAGTCAACTATTGACCGGCAGATACGACGTGGTATTTCCGGTTTATCCACCTGTGCCTGCGGTGCGGCTCCGATCATGACCGCAATGGTAACCGCCCGGGAATTAGGTGCCGGGCAGGTTGAAATAATAAGCTATGCGAATTCCGGGGACGCACTTGTTGGAGACCGTTCCCGCGTTGTGGGCTACGGTGCCGTTACCTTTCTCACTGAGAAAAACCTGAAGGATAATAGCGTTACCAGGGGACCGAACACGGAATTGCCACCCCGGGAATTAAACAGTGAAGACAGGCAGATACTGCTTGCGTTTGCACGCCAGTCAATTCAGCAATTGTTGGCCAGCGAAACGGTGCCGTTACCAAGGGATTTCACTGCTGCTCTGGAACGTAAACAGGGCGCTTTTGTTACCTTGTCAAAGAATGGTGAACTGCGGGGCTGCATTGGACATATGGGGACTGATTTGCCTGTCTGTCAGGTCGTGGGCGCCATGGCCATACAGGCTGCTGTCAATGATCGGCGTTTTCACCCGCTGTCGATTACCGAATTGCCAGAGATTGAAATCGAAATATCACTGCTCACACTGTTCAAATCCATCGCGCAGACAGAAGATTTCGTACCGGGACGGGATGGTATTGTATTGAAAAAAGATGGCCATTCGGCCGTGTACCTTCCGCAAGTAGCGCCGGAACAAGGCTGGAATCGCCAGCAGACCTTGGACGAACTTTGCCGTAAGGCCGGTTTGCCGCAAGGCAGTTGGAAGAAGGATGCTCAACTGTTTACCTTTCAGGCCGAAGTTTTTTGTGAGTCTGACTTTAAATAATATCCCGATTAGACACTGAATGCGGTTTTACCTGTTCATAATCGGTTTCATTTCCATTCTTGGACAGGTAGTTGTACTGCGGGAATTGACCGTTGCATTTTATGGTGTGGAGCTGATTTATATCCTTGCCATCGGCATCTGGCTGTTCTGGACTGCTATCGGTGCGGCACTTGGTCGCCGGGATGCTGCGCCGCGGACCTCGGCTGTACTCATGCTGTTGCTTTGTTTCGGGATTTTACTGCCAATTGATGTAGCCCTGATTCGGTCTTTACGCTTGATTTTTGGCGGTATTCCCGGTACTTACCTACCCTTTGACCGGCAATTACTGGCTATTGTCATGATGCTTCTACCCCTGGGCTTATTGTTGGGGTTGTTATTTCAGTGGGCGGCAAAACTATATATCGCTCAGAACAAGACTCTGGCCATAGCTTATGCTATTGAAAGCGCCGGGGGCGTTTTCGGTGGCCTGGCCTCAACGCTACTATTGTGGATTGGTATCCAGAATTTTACAATTGCGCTTTTGTGCAGTCTGCTGACAGTGGCGAGCCTGTTGTTCCGGAACAGGAGCCGCACAGTCCAGTACGCCAGTATTGTGGTTTTCAGTCTGTTGCTGGTGACGCTCTGGCTGGCTCAAGGAATTGACCGGCAGATGACCGGCTGGAATCATACTGGGCTGGTAGAAGTACGTGATTCACCGTACAGCCGCATCACAATTACCGGACAGGCCGGGCAAGTAGTGGTGTTTGAGAATGATGCCGTATGCTTTGAGACAGAAACAACCGCGGCTGAAGAATTGGTACATTTAGCGGTGGTACAGCGAAATGAAATCGACCGTGTACTGGTATTGGGCGGCGGCTTTGCGGGGGTGCTCAGAGAAATCTTGAAACACAACCCCCAGCAGGTGGATTATGTTGAGCTGAACGATGTGCTCCTTGAGTTGATGAGTACTTATCTTCCGGAAGTTTATCGGGGTCCGCTGCAGTCAGAAACAGTTACCATCCACCATATGGACCCGGTGAAGTTTCTAACCGCGGCGGGTCTTTACAACCTGATTATCGTAGGCCTGCCGGATCCCACCTCTGGTTCCACCAACCGCTTTTTTACGCGGGAATTTTTTAAACAATGTTCAGAACATCTGACCACAACGGGAACCCTGGTCTTCCGGTTATCGTCGTCAGAAAATCTCTGGTCACCATTTCTTACTTTTCGTAATGCAGGTATCTACCGAGCGTTGAAGTCCGTTTTCAATGATGCTCTGATGCTTCCGGGAGCTTCCAACATCCTGCTGGCCTCCAATGCGTCCCTTTCCCGCGAACCTGATGAATTGAGCGAAAATTTTCGCTCCAGAAATATAAATACCAGATTAGTCTCGCCGAACTATATCAATTATTTATATACAAATGACCGGTTTGCTGATATAGCCATCCTGGCAAGGGATGCAAAGGCGCCCGTAAACACAGATGAACGACCGATCTGTTACCAGTATTCCAGCATGATCTGGCTGATGAAGTTTTTCCCCGGCCTGGTCAATTGGGATATTTCAAAATTTCTGCAGTCAACCGGGATCGGTAAGCTGTACTATGTATTTTTCATTGTTGGTATGGTAGGAATGATGGTATTGCTTCGATACTGGCGAAGGGCAGGAAAGATCGTGCTGGTATTTATGGCTGGTTTTACCGGGATGCTGATGGAAACCAATTTTATTCTCCATTACCAGGTGAAAAACGGTGTGCTGTTCCAGAACATCGGCATCTTGCTAATGATGTTTATGGCCGGTTTGAGCGTGGGTTCATATATGATATATGCAATTTCCCAAAGATCAATGAAAATTTACGGAATAATCCTTAAACAGATCGGTGTCTGGTTGCTGGTCGGTTTTGTGATTACCAACTTGACCTTTATCTGGTTGCTGGAAATGAATTACTCTTCAGGCACTATCACGATCGCAATATTTATGTTTTTAACCGGTTTTTTAGTTGCTGGCACGTTTGCGTATGCCAGTCTGGCCGGGGTTAGAGAACAGAAAATCATCGTTTCACCGCTCTACGCGTCTGATTTGATTGGTGGGTGCCTCGGATCTTTGTTAGGTAGCTTGATCTTAATTCCTTTCTTGGGTATGGAAACTTCAGCGCTTTGGCTGATTGTCATCGTAATGGCTACTCTTTTTCTGATATAAACCTTGCTTGCCGAAGTCCCTGATTTTCGGGGCGTAGGGCGGCCTGCCTAACAGGGAAGATGGTGCAGTAAAAATCTGACTTTTGATTTTACGGATAACAGACAGTCAATGCTCCCAAACCAAATCGCATATTTTATAAGTTGATATAGCATTTTCAAGAAATTAGCACTATTATTTAAATATCTTATATAACAGTTATCTGGAGTTACAAATGAAAAAAGAATTATTTCTTTTATTGATACTGATCACAATCTCCGGGAAAGCGGAAGATATTTGGGATTACTCCGTACCCAATATGGCCTATTTACATCGTACGACTTCCGAACCTTGGGATATTCATGTATTGATCATTGATTTGAAAAACCCTGGTCTGAGTGTTGGATCAGTACTTGCCCAAGATAAGGTCTGGGGCCGGGAAGTAGTGTCCCAGATGGCAACTCGTCATGGTGCAATTGCTGCGCTAAACGGTGATTTTTGTAGCCTGAACAATGGTATTCCTCAGGGGATTACGGTGGTAAACAATGAGATTATGATCGCTCCCAAATACCGAACAGCGTTAGGGTTTACCAATAATTATTCAGCAGTTGTAGGCATGTGGACTGATCGCTGGAACTGGTACGCTAAGGTAATCGATGAACAGAATAATGAACATGATATAGTTATGATGAATCTGGATGTTAATCAGGACTGGTTATGTTTATTTACCGACGATTATGGTCATTCCACACCAGGTAATGTGTTATCAAATAACGTGGTAGAAGTTGTTGTTGGCGCAGACAGTCTGGTACAGGAAATTCGCCATAATCAGAGTGGAATTACTATTCCGTTCGATTCCTATGTTCTGACTGGTCGTGAGCAGGCTGCAAATTGGTTGTTGAGTAATATTACCGTAGATGAAAGATTAACTCTGGATTTAATCACCAATCCTGACTGGCATAATCTTTGGCAAAGTGTAAGCGGTGGACCAAGAATTGTCCAAAATGGTCAGTATTATGCCGATCCGCTGGCTGTTTTTCCCAATGGTGAAGATTTTACGATGTCATATAAGAATGCCTATTACAACTCACGTCATCCAAGGTCTGCCGCAGGCACGACTGTTAACGGTGACACCCTGATTTTAGTTGTCGTTGATGGCCGACAAAGCCACAGTGTCGGTATGACGCTAAACGAACTGGCTAACGTCCTTATTGAGTTTGGTGCAATTGATGCGCTGCAATACGATAGTGGTGGTTCAGCTACTTTCTTTTTAAATGGCTCCGTCCGCAATCAGCCTTCCGATGGCAGCGAACGAGCCGTTGCCAATGCCCTGTGTGTTTTTTCCCAGGAACGATATATTAATATTGCCCCAGAAGCGATAATTGTTGACTACAGTAGTGAGTTGTTGCCCGATCATCCGGTCGCTAAGCTCATCGATGGTCATCGTTCACGAAATAGTGGTAAATGGGTGGATACGGTGAGTGACACACCCTGGGTTGAGTTTGATTTGGGAGTGATAAAACAGATTAGCCATTACCAACTTTTACATACTTTTTATACCGGTGATCCAGACTACATGAATACCAGGGAATATTATATTTACACTCGAAATGATACCAATCAACAATGGACAGAAGATTTCCATGTGCTGAATGATGCATTTGAAGAGTGCGATAATTTAAGTACCTATCCTGCTCCCCAAAGCCTCCGTTATATCCGTCTGGAGATTACACAATCCAATCATCTGGATTACGAAGATATTTTACGCCAGCCTGAATTTGAAGTTTATATTGTCGATACGAACTGGGTATCAGTATCGGAAAAATCGGTGCAACCGGCAGGATTTCAACTTTATCAAAACTACCCCAACCCCTTCAACCCAATAACCACAATCCAGTACGACCTGCCAGAAAGATCAGATGTCCAAGTTACCATTTACGACCTGCTCGGCAGAAGAGTGACAAATCTGGTAACCGAAACACAGGATGCTGGCTACAAATCTGTAACCTGGAACGCTACCAATGATTTAGGACGATCGGTCAGTGCAGGGGTGTATTTCTACCAGATCAGGATCCACGATCCCGATGCAATCGGGGCAGGTGATCCTTCGACAAGCTCAGGACAATGTTTTGTGCAGACCAAGAAAATGCTGGTTTTAAAATAGAACACGGAGGATATGCCTGACAGTTATGAACAAATGTTTTGATTAAAAAGGGAAATCCCAGGGTGTATTATTATAATCCGGAGCAAAAGGAGTATTAAGGTATATTAAGACCGGGAAAATGGCTTTAATAAGGAAGAAAGCCGGATATCGATGGGCTAGGGTTTTTCAGTCCTTGCAAGTTAAACAATATTAGAAGTTACGCAACATAACATCATTAATGGTATTCCGGAGAGCGTCTGTAAAATCCTGTCCAGTTTAATTTATTGAATTACCCTAAAAATAGTACAAGATTCTGGTCAGATTGAGGTGAGGATTATTTACTTATCATTAGTTAACGGATGTAATTTTACTTGATGAAAATCATTCCAATCGATCCTGCTAAATATGCCAATATCGTCTTTTTTACAGGTGCTGGTATGTCGGCAGAATGCGGCGTTCCAACTTATCGCGGTTCCGGTGGCATTTGGGATAAGTACAATTGGGAAGAAGTTGCTTGTCAGA
>JACKQG010001775.1_pt1 | contig 29258 bp, 18 predicted proteins | sample 8237621 | NCBI WGS metagenome assembly JACKQG01 (sample SAMN15677084, study PRJNA649215) | marine metagenome | biome: marine; feature: Black Sea; material: saline water; isolation source: suspended particulate matter (SPM) from the Black Sea western gyre | collected 2013-06-09/2013-06-10 | depth... | reverse complement strand
ATATAATGTCTCCTGTATCCATGGCTATATCTGTGCCTGTTCCCATGGCCACCCCCACATCTGCCTGGGCGATGGCAGGTGCATCGTTTATGCCATCACCTAGCATGCACACGATTTGGCCTTTCCTCTGAAGCGCCTGTATAATATTTGTTTTATCCTCCGGCAGAACTTCTGCATATATTTCATCTATGCCTATTTGATCGGCTAATAAATGGGCCGCTTCTTTTTTGTCCCCCGTGAGCATGACTGTCTTAATATTATTTGACTTCAAACTTTGGATCGTTTCCCCGGCGTTTTCTTTCATTTCATCAACCAATATAAAAACGCCATAAACCGTATTGTCCAAGGCGATAAACACATGGGATCCCTTTTCCTTTAATTCCTTCGTAAACCCAACAAACGATGCGCTCCCCACCTTAATGACGGCGCTGCCAAAATTGCCAGACAATCCTTTCCCCGGGGTTGATTGTACGTTGGTCACTTCATCTATTCCTATTTGCTGTTCATCTGCCAACCGAACGATGGCGTTTCCCAAGGGATGCGTTGTGTGTGTTTCAATACTGGCGGCCATCCGTATAAGGTCGTTTTCCCCAATTCCACCAAAAGTTTTAACTTGGGTTACTTTAGGTTTCCCCATGGTAAGTGTGCCTGTTTTATCAAATACAACGGTAGTGACTTCATTCATCCTTTGAATTGCGGCACCGTTTCGAATAAGAATGCCATTTTCCGCCCCCTTTCCGCTCCCCACCATGAGGGCTGTGGGTGTGGCTAATCCTAAAGCACAAGGGCAAGCAATAACCAAAACCGCTACGGCAGCAAAAATAGCCATTGTTGTAGGGGAGGCGTCCAGATTTACCCATGGAAAAATATTTACAAACATTGCCATGCCATTTTGCATAATCTCTGGGAATACTTTCCAGGCCAGAAATGTAACCGTAGCTACGACCAATACAATTGGCACAAAAACAGCGGTAACGCTATCTGCAAATTCTTGAATCGGAATTTTTGTTGTTTGCGCTTCTTCCACCAGCTTCGCCATTTGAGATATAAATGTATCTTTCCCGATTTTTGTCGCCTTTACCTGAATTGACCCGTCTATATTAATGGTGGCGCCAATCACACGATCCCCTTCCCCTTTATGGACTGGAAGTGATTCACCAGTGGCAATAGATTCGTCCACTGCACTTTCGCCTTTTACAATTAAGCCATCGGTGGGAATCTTTTCTCCTGGTTTCACTACCATAATGTCCCCCAAGAGAATACTAGACACGCTCTTTTCAATTTCTTTGCCATCTTTTAAAATAAGTGCATTTTTTGCCCCCAGCGACATCAGACGTTTAATGGCCTGAGAAGATCTCCCCCGGGCTTTTGTTTCTATATACCGTCCCGTTAAGTGAAAAGCCATAATCATCCCTGCAATGCCAGCAAAAGAGTGGATATTCATTCCTATGGCTTTTAAACCACCCGTCACCAAGCATGCCAAAGACCCCAAAGCGATGAGGACATCCATATTAGGTGACAAGTGAATCGCCGATCCCCAAGCTGACTTTAATGTCTCTCGGCCCGGAAAAGCCAAAACAACAATACTTAAAATAATCATGCCATATATATATAAGGTGTCATTCGGCCACATAATACCCGAAATCCACTTGGGGATCATCCATATCATAATGATGGCTGTGGTAACCCAAGCGAAAATCATATGGTTCTTTGCCCTATTTAAATTTTCGTCAGGTGTTTTTTCGTCGGGTATTTCCAATTTATCAATTTGTTCAGCTTCATACCCTGTATCCTCCACAGCTTTGATTAATTGATCAAAGCTGACTTCTCCCTCAATGTGGGCTTTTTCTAACGTAAGATTGACGACGGCGCTTTCTACACCATCTACTTTATTCAATGCCCGTTCGATGGTGCCCACACAAGCTGAACAGTGCATGCCTTTAATTTTTAATTCGATTGATTCGATTGCCATTTTTTTAAACTTATTTTAAAGTTGAATTTAGGTGCAATATCCCCTTTCGTTTTATTATGATTTTGGATAGACAAAATTTACTTTTGTCCAAAATGATTCTCCATATTGCATTTTTTTGAACACCATATTACCCGTAGAAAACAATTCCCTTGATTTTATATCTCCTTCTTCCCAAGCCTTCTATTGGCGTATCGTACTATTCCTTTTCATCATTTTTTTATTAATCCCCATAAAATCCCCCACAATGGGGGATATTATTAAGGTGAAAATGAATAATTTTTGGATGATCATTTGCAAATTTAATACGTTAAAATTTTGGTCTATACCAAACTAAATTATCCATTCTTGAATATCGATCCTGTTTTAACTTTATCCGTTATATTAATAATCAATAGAGGCCCCATGAAACGATATTCATTCATTATTCTGATTACATTTTTATTTTCTCAGCACGATATTCAACTCCCCATGGAAATCAGGGGTGTCCGGTATAATGCTTCTATCCCGAAACCGGAGGAAATTATCAGACATCAAATCGGATCTCGTCATACGCGAACCGATCAGGTCATCGATTATTTTGAAACAATGGCTGCCAAAAGCAACCGAATCATTTTGGAAGATCACGGGCAAACCCATGAAGGTCGCCGCCTAATCCATGCGATCGTGACCCATCCGGACAACCACGATAATTTGGAGGAAATTCGTTTGACCAATCTAATATTATCTGATAATCCAAATAAAGTCCGCGATAAAGATCTAAATGATATGCCCATGGTGGCATACCTGGGATTCTCCATCCACGGAGATGAAGCCAGCGGTACAGAAGCGTCTCTCCTTTTGCTATATCATTTAGCTGCGGGTAATGGAAAGCAGATTAATGACATTTTAAAAAATACAGTCTTAATTGTTGATCCCATGTTTAATCCCGATGGGCGAGATCGATTTGTAAATTGGGTAAACGGCAACCGCGGAGCCGTACCCACATCCGATACACAAGACCGGGAACATAATCAACCCTGGCCCCGAGGAAGAACCAACCATTATTTATTTGATATGAACCGGGATTGGATGCCCGTTACACAGCCGGAATCCAATGGGCGCGTTGCATTATTCCATCACTGGCGACCTCAATTTTTATTGGATGTCCATGAAATGGGATCGAATTCAACATTCTTTTTTCAACCGGGAATTCCCAGTCGTAATAATCCAAACACGCCGCAAAAAACAATTGAACTGGCGGGCAAACTGGCGCCCTACCATGCCAAGCGATTGGACAGTATTCAATCTATGTATTATTCCGAACAGTCTTATGACGATTTTTACTATGGGAAGGGGTCCACATTTGGAGACATTCACGGGTCTGTGGGTATTTTGTTTGAACAGGCGTCTTCCCGAGCATTGGAAACAGAAACCAACCAGGGGCGCATGACCTATGCCTTTACCATCCGCAATCATTTTATGTCCACCCTGGGAACGTTGGATGGGTTAACAGCCCTTCGAAAAGAGTTTCTTTCCTACCAGCGTGATTTCTATGCCACAGCGACTGACGCTGCTAAAAAGAATCCAACAAAGGGATATGTTATCAGTCTGAAGAAAAATAGAACCCGGGCCCAAATGCTGATTCAAAATCTTCAAAAACATCGTATTGTGGCGCATGAACTCAAAAGAACATTGACTATAAAACAGAAAAAGTTTAAACCGGGCGAAGCTATAATCGTTCCCGCCAATCAACCCCAAACGCGTTTTCTAAAAGGAATAATGGAACGGGTGACTGAATTCCAAGATTCTCTCTTTTATGATGTTTCTGCCTGGACCCTCCCCCTTGCCTACGGTGTAGAGTCATACGAATTCCATCAAAATCCATCAAAATATTTAGGGACAAAACTAAAGCCCGTTAAGCTAAACGGTGGTCGCGTCGTTGGTGGACGTGCCCAATCTGCGTATCTTATGAAATGGGATCGCTATTATTCCCCCAAAGCACTCTATCGTATATTGGATTCCGGGATTCTTCCAAGACTCACCACACTTCCCTTTTCGGCTATAATTGATGGAAAAGAAACCCATTTTAATCGAGGAACCATTGTGATACCTATAAATCAGCGGGACGCAGATGCAGATATTTCTCCAGACGAAATCTATAAAATGGTAAATGATCTCGCCGAAACAGACCATGTAAACATTTATGCGACAAATAGTGCTTCCACACCCAGCGGTCCGGATTTGGGTGGCGCATTCCAGGGGGTACTTCAAAAGCCAAGGGTGGCCCTTTTTTCCGGGGAGGGTACTTCCTCCTATGGTGTGGGAGAAATCTGGTATTTATTAAACTACAGAATGGGCATTCCTGTTTCCCTGTTAAATGCAAAAAAACTTAATGATGTAAAGCTCTCTAAATACAATACACTTATTGTGCCTGATGGTAATTATACAAACTTGGATTCAGGTGATGTGTCGGCCATTAAGACATGGATTAAAAACGGTGGTACCTTAATTGCAACTCAGTCAGGGTCAAAGTGGGTGGTGAAGAAAAAGATCCTGAATGAGAAAATAAAAAAAGCAAAAAAAGATACGCTGGATATTCCCTATGATCAAGTTCCCGCAGTAACCGGCGCCCAGAGAATCGGCGGGGCTATTTTTGAGATTGCTTTAGACAACACCCATCCAATTGCTTATGGATATGGAAAAACAGCACCTGTTTTTCGTCGAGGTACATCCTTTTTTGAGCTATCAGAAAAAACAGCGGCTAATGTAGGACGATATACAGATTCCCCACTATTGAGTGGATATATTTCAGAAGAAAAATTGGAAGAAATCAAAGGGACTGCATCCATCATCGCCCGGAGACAGGGTCGCGGGCACATTGTTCTTTTTGCAGATAATCCAAACTTTCGAGCCTTTTGGTATGGGACCAATGGATTATTCCTGAATGCTGTTTTCTTTGGGCAGGCGTTTTAGTTTGTGATGGCTATGTTCCATAAATCTACTGAATTAGTCATGATAAATACCCACCAAAATATTCAACACCTACGGCGTTGTTTTCCTTTTCTTATTCTTTTCTATAAACATTTGACTCCTCTGGAGTCCGCTACAATTAATGAATCCCGCCTGCCCTGTAATGAGTTTACGAATGTATCGGGGTAGGGATTATTTGTTTATAGCCTGGTTAATTCATTAGCCACGAAGAACACGAAGTTTCACGAAGGAAAAAGGTAAAAAAATGACAAAAATAAAATTACAAAAAATATTTACATCAACCGTTGTAAATCCCTTGTTATCAGTTTTTTGTGCATTTTGTGACTTTTGTGGCGAATAATCCAAGATAGAATACGATTTAAAAAAAAGAACCCCATCGGGGTTCAACAAAATGGTATAAACAGTATTCAAAACAGTTCATTGTTAGAACATAGCCTTTGTGATTTGTTATTGGTAACTGGTGAGCAGTTCGTTTTTATCAATAACAAAATTCCCACCTTGTTAATTAATGAGTTAAAATTGGTTAAATGATAAATTTAAAAGCCATTCTGATAATAACAATTTTACTTACTTGGTGGGGATGCGAATCTTCTGAATCGAAAAGTCATCAGGAAATGATCCGAATTCTATCCGAAAAAGCGGAAACGGTGAACCCTGAAATAAATTTATATGCCAACAAAAAACGATTGGCATGGCTACAAAATCAGGTGTTTGATGATCATATTTCAGCTACCCTCCAACATAAATCCGTTGTTGCAAACGAAATGCTGAATGCAGGATATACTCAACAATCGATTGATCAATATAATGATGTACTCCATACAATTGATTCTCTGAATATTACGCCTCCCGAAACATTTATGACGGCTATTCAGGATTTATTGGCTATCACCCATTTTCGCCATGGGGAAGAAACCAATTGTATAGATGGCCATAATGCGGAATCTTGTATCATGCCCATTCGCGGCGCAGGTATACACCGTAAAAAAACAAGTGCAGAAAAGGCAATTAACATCTATCAATCACTCCTAAAAAAGGCCCCCAACGACTATGTCTATCGGTGGTTATTAAATATTGCCTATATGGTAAAAGGAGATTATCCCGATCATGTCCCGGATCGCTGGCTCATCCCACAATTAATACCTTCCGATTCCATTGCCTTTCCTGAATTTAATGAAATCGCCGAATCTGTCGGACTGGATCATCTTAGCCTTGCTGGCGGCTCTCTTGCTGACGATTTTGACGGAGATGGATTGGTTGATATTATGGTTTCATCTTGGGGTGCGGGCAACCAACTTCATTTTTTTAAGAATATGGGTAAAGGCAAATTTGAGGACATGACCATACATAGCAACCTTACCGGAATAACGGGAGGCCTCAATATGGTCCATGGAGATTATAACAATGATGGCTGGGCCGATGTGTTTGTTTTGCGAGGAGGATGGTTTGGGGAAGATGGACACCACCCGAATTCATTGTTAAAAAATAATGGGGACGGCACATTTACTGATGTGACTATCTCAGCAAAAATGTATTCTGAACATCCAACACAAACTGCATCCTGGGGAGACTTTAACAACGATGGCTGGCTAGATCTCTTTATCGGCAACGAGAGCACCGGGAGATCTACACATATTTCCGAACTATATCAAAATAATGGTGATGGTACTTTTTCTAACGTTGCCAAAATACATGGCATTGATGTTCTTGGATTTGTAAAAGCTGTTATTTGGGGAGATATAAATAATGATGGTTTATTGGATTTATATATCTCCCGCCTGGGGGAGCCCAATTTACTATTCCAAAATAGTGGTCCAGAAAATAATTTTCACTTTAAAGACATATCAAAAATAGCTGGCGTTACAGAACCCATCCATAGTTTTCCTGCCTGGTTTTGGGATTTTAATAACGACGGGTGGGAAGATATCTGGGTATCCGGATATGATAACTCCTCCGGACATGTGGCTATGGATTATCTTGGCCTAAAACATCAGGGTGAATCTCCTCGATTGTATCAAAACAATAAGGATGGCACATTTACAGATGTGACTAAAGCGGCTAACCTGCACCATCCCCTCCTCACCATGGGAAGCAATTTCGGAGATCTTAATAACGATGGGTTTTTAGATTTTTATGCAGGAACCGGAGATCCGGATTATCGCTCAATTCAACCCAATCGTATGTTTTTAAACAACAAGGGGAAATCTTTCGATGATGTAACCTTTCATGGCCGATTTGGTCATTTGCAAAAAGGGCATGGCGTTTCTTATGCTGATTTTGATCGAGATGGAGATTTAGATGTTCATGCCGTTATGGGTGGCGCATATGAGGGTAGTGTATATCAAAATGTTCTTTTTGAAAATCCCGGAGGATGGGGAAACCATTGGATTGGATTATCCTTAAGAGGAAAACAGACAAATAAATTAGCGCTTGGGGCGCGGATTGAAATTGTTTTAGATAGCGGACTTGTCGTTCACCGCACCGTATCTAGTGGCGGGAGTTTTGGCGGAAATCCCTTTAATCAAATGATTGGTTTAGGAAGGGATGCTGAAATCAATGCTATTCATATTTTCTGGCCAGGATCTGGAACAAAACAAACTTTTTCAGGCGTGACAGTTAACCAATGGTATCAAGTGATAGAAAATGAAGCAATTAAAATAAATTAAAAGGCGCGAATTTTATTTTCAAATTCAGTTTTTAAATCATTCGAAAATAATTTAACACGGCTCTTGGTTTCATCGTTAATTGGAATATCCACCCAGTCTTCACTCCCGCCGAATCGGCCATAAGACCGTACAATGGCCCGGACTGAATACATACCACCACCCGTTCCTTTCGCTCTTGCTTCCACAGTTAGCATATATCTGATTTCTCTGATACCCTGAAGTGCTTCTTCATTAGATATTGAGGGATATTCATATTTACATTCGATTATTGCGCCCATTCCCCTATCCTGGGTTTCATCAACAAGGTATCTATGTCTATTAAGTATTTTATTTGTTAAATCATAATAATCGTCCATGCTCGCTGTGCCAACAGTCTTTCGATATTCTGTTATGGTGCCGGATGATACACCACTGCATCCAATCCAGACCCAGGCGAAAATTAACGCAGTAGCCGATATTTTTTTTGTTAACATCATATATGAATATTAATAAAAAGGCTCCGCAAATGCAGAGCCTTTTTTTAACCTTTTTTGAATCAGGATTTAATGTAAATCCGCTTTATTCAGTGGTGTCATTTTTTCCCATTCAATATTAAATCCACGGGATCTGAATCCATTATTGCGAATCTTTCCTGCTGTACCCGAGTTCCCAATAGCATCTTGTCCGCCAAAGGTATAGTTATCCAATAAAAGGATTTCTAATTCCTTACCGGGAATCGCTAGCATTGTTGGTGTGCCAGGAACCAAATCGCCCCAACCTCGTCGGCTGGCATACGTTGTATAAGGATGGTAGAAAATATCTTCAAGAATTTTCTCATACTTATACTTGGCCCACAATGATCCACCATCCAATGCATTGGCTGCATCGGATACAGACCCAATTCCATCAGCGGCAGCGGCAGCGGTTAAAGCGCCATTACCGACTCGGGTCATATTAATAAACGTCGCAGCACCTGCAGCATCACCAGAACGAAGTGCTGCTTCTGCCTGGAGCAAATCCATCTCTGTTTGGGTAATATCATGCATGGGGCCTACAAGGCCTTGATCTACAGCATATGTCCTTAATTTATTCAAGGCATAGTAGGTTTGATGATACGTACCGCGAGAGGAAATATATCGCGTTCGGTATTCATTCACCATATATAACCCTTGAGTTTGGTTACCATCTGCATCTAATGCGCCAGTAATCCGAGCATCGTCAGTTTCCATGGTATATGCTTTACGACCGGCAACCGTTGCTGCGCTTCCATCACCGAGCCAGTTGGCATAACCCGTTCCTGTGTCTGCAGGTCCAATCATCTTGTAATCGGCACGTCCCCAACTTCTGGAACTACCCGTATAGTATTGTGTGCGGGACCACCAATAATCTCCATCACCCACAGGCGCCATGGGCGCACCTTGAGAGGCATGACTTTTAATGGATGCCCAGTCGGCAGTATCCCGTTCCTGGCGGGTCCGGCCAACACCAGCTTCAAATCGTGCTATAAAACTATGAGCTATTTTACCCAAATCACCTAAGGTCAGATTGTCAATCTGTAGCCAGCCTTGGGGCAAAGCAACAGAAGCATTGGCATTACAATCACTAATGACCTGATTTAAAATTGCAATCGCACCGGACATGAGTTCATCGTAGGAAACGGTACTAATTTCTTGACTGAAATCTGTATCTTCTGTTACCAGGAACCCTTTGTCATAGTAAATAGCAACCATTCCATTGGAAATACCCATAATGAAATTGGCAAATACTTTTGCCCGAGTATCGGAATCCGCATCGGCTAAGAAAGTTTTACCACCTTCTTGCCCTGCAGCTATAGCAGTTAAACCATCTTTCGCAGCAGAAATAGCGCCGTACCAACTATACCAAGGCTGTTCTAACGCATCGGCATAGTTCCATGCAGGGCTGTTATTTGCAGCGGCACGAGGTTCAGAAGAAAGCTCCCGCATGCCGTAGTTACCCCAGGAGCAGGTATGGGCATCTGCCATGACGCCGGGGTTAAAAGAACCGCCGGTTGTATGGGTTCCCTGCCACCAGGTTAAAAATGTACTCTTAATCAAAGATTCAACATCTTCGGGTTCCGCAAGAGCACGTGATTGGTCAGGTGCATTCGTATTGCTTACATCCAGATCGGCACAGCCTGACATGGCGAGTACAGCAACCAATGCAAAACTTGTTATTTTCTTTATGATATTCATTTGTATGCTCTCCTTTCCTTAAAAATCTATATCCATTGTGAATGAAAATGTTCGATAGTTCGGATATGTGTATGAATCCACACGGGCATTCACTGCAGATCCGAGCTCACCGCCGCCACGACCCACTTCCGGATCATAGCCTCTGTAATTTGTCCATGTGATCAGATTTCGACCTACAATACCTACGTTTAACCCATTGATACCAAACCCACGCATATCAACCAGGCTGGCCACATTAAATTTGACCGCAAGTTCGCGCAGTTTTGTGTAAGAAGCGTCCTCTATGTAGAAATCGTTTGGCGCATTCACATGATAAAGATCCCGATAATAGATTGTGGGTTTTTTCACTCCATCTTCTTTACCATACTGATCTGCGTCGCCGGTTGCCGCTTCACGGGCACCCCATTGACGGGTACGGTTATAGATGTTGCCACCACTTTGACCATCAAACAGGGCATAAATGGTTAGGCCCTGAAAGCGAAAATTGAAATTGAATGCATATCCAAAATCCGGCACTGAAGTACCAATTTGATGGAGAGATTCACCATCTGCATCTATATACTGGATCGGACGGCCCCAATTGTAGGTTTTACTCATATCTGAGCTTGTTTTTCCCCACAATGTTTTGGCGATTCCATCTTTCCATGAGTTGCCTTCGCCTACCCAAACCAGGAATCCTTCATCATTAACCTGGAACTGGCTAGCATACTGCTGGTCATCTGTAGGAAGCTCACTGGTTTCTCTCGTCCATTTTGTTCCCCAGAAGGAAGCATATTGGGATTCATTTTTCATGTAAAAGACTTTAGGCCCGCCGGCGCTATACAAGTAGGACGGCATGTTGAATTCCGTAATTTGCTGATCATATTTATCCCAGTTGAGACCCATGGTTAATGACATATCCCGGGTATTAATCACAGATGCATTTATTGAAATTTCAGTTGCATCTGCTTTGAGTGTCCCTGCATTCCGCCACTGAGAACTATAGCCATAAAAACCAGCAAGGGGTACAGGAAGAAGCTGATCCTCATTAATTGAGCTGGATTGGGTGAATTCAACGGATACACGATCCATAATGCTAAAGTCAACACCAAATTCTGTTTCAGTTGTGGTCTGGGGTTTTAGTTCTTTATTTCCAAGAACATCTTTTGAGATATTTCCACCGGAAACATCCCATGTTTCATACTGCTGGGTAAAGGCTGGGCGTACGCCAGCTGTTCCCTGGCTGAAGCGTACCTTGAATTCAGGGAAAATTCCCCGAAGTCCGCCCCAAAAACCTTCTTCACTCATCCGGTATGCACCGCTGAACTTATAGTAGTTGTTGACTCGGTTGCCGGGACCAAACAGAGAACTGCGATCTTGGCGAAGTGTCACATCTATAATATAGCGGTCCTTAAAATCAATCTGGGCGCCCACATTGGCCCCGTCAGAGTTGACTATTTCATTGGAAGAGTTTACTGATTTCTCCGAGCCGGTTTCTAACTGAGGAACATCACCCACAGCTAATTTCCAGGCATCACCTCTATTGTAGTTATAATTATATGATTCATAATTATAGCGACCACGGGCAATCAAATCCATATCGCCCATTTGAGTGGCGTATGTTAAACCTATATCACCATTAATGGCTTCTTCGCTGGTGTTTGATCTGCGCAGATTGCCATCGTTATAATTCGGACTCGGGGTTACGGTGAGCCAACCTTTAGGATAATAGTTTTTCCATTGGCGGGCTGAACGGTCAAAGCTCATAGAACCGACCGCTTTAAATTGCGGTGTAATAGACCAGCTGAAATTGGTGCCTAGGAGGGCACGATTCCTTGTGCTGAGTCGTTCGTTATTCGCAATTTGATAGACCGGGTTCGCTTCTTCTTCATTCCGGGGGTCCGGCTGAATATAAAATTCCCCATCCGGATTTTTCTTTAGAATATCCACATCCCAAGGGAAAAAGGTTAAATCAAAGAAAGCACCTGTATTGGCTTCTTCTTTTAGGGATTTTGATAGCAATGAACTAAAGCCCAGTTTAATTCCGTACGGTAAATTTACGTCCGTGTTTAATCGAAATGTGTTGCGATTAAACCCATCGATGAAATCACCAAATACACCGTCTTCTGAGTGGTTGGATAGACTGACAAACACATTAAAGTTATCCGCATTCCGACTCATGGAAAAATTATGCTTGGTGAAATTTCCATCTGAATAGAAACGTTTGACGTGATCAAAACCGGGGCGTCCGCCATTGTCTGGCAACATCGTGGGAGAACCATCGCCTGCTTCACCTGTAGCCACATATTTATATGGCTGGTCCGCAAAGTAGTAACCCGCGGCCCAACTGCTGTCAGAATAATTTAACGGTTCTGGATTCTTGGTGTCATCTCGAGGATCGTATGGTTCGCCGGAATCGGAATCAATAAAGTATCCAGTTGCAGAATCCACTTTATAGAAGTGGGATCCATTGGTTTCGATGGAACCGTTCAATTGGTTGTAACCTTGTTCCATTTTATAATTGAACCGGGTTTGGCCCAATCCAATTTCCGAGCCGCGTTTGGTGGTGATAGCAATCACACCATTGGCTGCACGGGCACCGTATTCAGAAGCACCAGCCGCGCCTTTGATGATTTCAATACTTTGAACGTCATCCGGACTGATATCTCCCATGGGGCTACCTGAAACAGATGGATCAATAATAATACCGTCTATGATGTACAGTGGCGCTTGTGAGCGCCCGCTGGCGTTAATACTGGTTGCACCGCGTAACTGTACAGAAGCACCATAGCCTGGTTCTCCCGTTGCTTTGACCACTTTTACACCGGCAGACTTACCGCGAATCAGCGACTCAACAGTTGTGGATGGTGCTAATTCCAATACATCAGAATCTATTTTATCGATTGCAAACGGTGTTTTTGTTTTGGTGAGTTCTCCAGCCACACCGGTAACCATTACTGCATCCATTTTCAACACATCTTCTTTTAATGAAAAGTCTTGGTTCCCAGACGCTGTTACTGTTACTGTAGCCTGCTTATAGCCTATGTAACGTGCCGTAACTTTGGCCGTGCTTAAACCTGCAGGAACGGTGAGTGAATAGTTCCCATCTACATCGGTTGATGTCCCGGATTCTGTTCCTTCAACAATCACGTTTGCCCCGACGAGCTTATCGCCGGATTTTGCATCGGTTATTGTTCCAGAAACCTTGAATTGCGCAAAGAGCAACCCGGTTAAAAGGAATACGCCAATGCTTAGTGTAATTGATTTACGCATATACATGCCCTCCATGATATTTATTATAAAAAGAGCCTTTCTCACGAAAGGCCCGACGTAAGTAATTGCTCAATATTAACCTATAAACCAAATAATAACCAACTTTTTTTATTTTTTATTTTTTGAATGGAGCCTTTGCCTTGCTTCACAAGATAATATAGATAGGAAATGATTCGTCCCCTCATCATTTCAAGACCAAAGACACTCAAACAAACTTGGGCAGTACGTATCGTCCTGCAACATTTTACCACCTGACTCCCCCACATATTTAATGTAAAAGTTAAGTTCAAATATATTGTAAGATACATGGACAGATGTAAAGATATGGGTGTCCCAATGCGGAAAATAGAAAAAAATAAAATGCTTTGATTTTACCAAAAATATTGAGCAGTTTTCGCCGGGTCATAGGCAACCCAATCACATACCCCAGCCGGCATCATGCTATAATTAATATGCATGACTTTAAAAAAATATTAGGTCTATTTCTTTTTACACTCTTGGTGGTACTACCCGCGCAGACCATTGTTATAAACGAAATTCATTATAGCCCATCAAGCAGTCAGGGAAGCGACACGGATTATGAATTCATAGAAATATACAATTTTGGGGGTTCATCTGTTAATATAGGTGATTATTATTTTTCAGGAATTTCCTATACGTTCCCAAGCGGAACAACATTGGCAGCGGGGGCTTACCTTGTTGCCGCCCGTGAAAGTGATAATTATTCCGGCAGTGTTGAATGGTCCAGCGGTGTATTAACAAATGGGGGAGAAACGATTATCCTTTATGATAGTTCTGGAAATATCGTGGACCAAGTCGCCTTTGATAATGCCTCTCCCTGGCCCACGCCACCGGATAATGACGGACCCTCTCTCGAATTAAAAGATGCTTCTACTGACAACAATGTTGGCTCCAATTGGACCTATAGCTACCACATGGGGGGAACGCCTGGCTATGCGAACCAATCTATTCAACTAACCGGTTCAGCCGGTTGGCGCGTTTTGTCCTTGCCATTACAAAGTAAAACGTATGACAATTTATTGAGCGGTATATGGACACAAGGGTTTACCGGAGCCGATCAAACGAGCGGCACACCAAATGTTTATACATACAATGGAAGCGCTTGGACTTCCATAAGTAATCAATCTGACATACCCACCGCTGGAACAGGTTTTCTCATTTATGTTTTTTCTGATGATAATAACGATGGATCTGCTGAAGGATTCCCAAAAACAATGACACTCAGCGGTAGCGAGCATGCTGCAACCGTGAGTGTTACAACTGCCGAGAGTACTTGGAATTTTTTAGGAAATCCGTTCACCCATACCATTGATGCGGATAAACTAAGTCTTGGGGGCAGCGGTAGCGGTACCAATGATAAATATGAAACAGTTGTTTATGTGTGGGATAATACATCCGGAACGTTTAAATCCTACGATGCCTCTACAGATTCGGGAACACTCACAGGGGGATTGATTGAACCCTTCCAAGGGTTTTTTATCCAGTCGAAAACAGGCGGGACTCAATTTGATTTTAAATCAAGCGCAAAAGCTATTAGTTCAGGTACTTTTTATAAAATGGATGCGCCACCCCAAATAATAATTGAAGCTTCTTCAGGTTCGTTTACTGACGCTGTTATTCTCAACCTTATTCAATCTTCTGATTTGGTATCGAATGGCGCTTTTAAACTCAAACCGGTTGACGACCGCGACCGGATGCTGATGGCATTATATAATGATTCAAACCCAATGGAAATAATGAATATTTCCTTGTCAGAACCCATTTTCAGAATTCCTTTTGATGCATTCATGGTGGATCATAATTGGATAATGAATCCCGGTCAAGTTGCGTTGAATTGGCAGTTAAATAATATTCCTGAAAACCTTTCAATCCAATTGATTGATCATGAATCTGAAGATGTTATAAATCTCAAAGAGGTTGGTTCTGTTTCATTCAATAATCAAAATGTTCTTTTGCCTGAGTTTGATCAAAATAATATTGGGCCCATTCCCCGGTATCGGTCACCTCGATTTGAATTAATGGTTATTCCGAAAATACTTTTAAACACTGAGTCAACGCCAAAACAATTTCGACTCTTCCCTGCTTTTCCAAATCCTTTCAACGGATCTACCACCATTGAATTTGAATTGGAAAATGGAGGTTTTATTAAAATGGATGTATATAATATAAATGGACAAATGGTTGATTCCATTATAAATGAGCGATTTCCTGCAGGAAGACATTCAGTTCGATGGAATGGAAATCATATACCATCGGGCATTTATTTCTGCCAACTTAAATCGGGCCTAACAATCAAAATAAATAAACTTGTGTTAATAAAATAGAAGGATAATCCTCATGAGAAAAACAATGAATATCATGGTCTTTATAAATCTTACATTGCTCTTGGCGCAGCCCACATTCCCGAACGAACCCAATCAGGCCCCCATCGGCGGAATTGGTGTTTTAGCTGCAGCAGGCGGTGCCTTAGCTTTAAAGAAATTATGGAAGAAAAAGAAGGAGCGTTAATTTATTTTATTGTCGTGCATATCCATTTTTCCAAAAAAATATTTACAACTCCTTACTTTTGCACATATTTGATATAATAATTATGTGCAGATATATAAAAAGATAGAGGGGTGAAAATGGAGATTGAAGACCCAAAAACCAAAATGATTCAAACGCCAATCCAATATTGAACACCTATCGGCGTTCTTTATGAGTGGGGAATATTATTTTATAAATATAGAACCCCCATGGGGTTCGAGGAGTTTTGGCTTGACTCCAGAGGTTCGAGGGGTGTTGGTGATACAGGACTTGCTGTATATCTCGATTTTGAAGATTCAATTAAAAGAGATGGTAAAGATGTAATAGAAGCCAAATATGGAAACCTTTTCCAAATGTATGAAAAAATAGTTGATGAAAATCCCTACAAAACACCAATGATGATCTATTCAGCCATTCATTATACAATGGGGGGGGTATGGGTAGATTATAATTTAATGAGCAATCTTGATGGTCTATTTGTTTTAGGGGAAGCTAATTTTTCTGATCATGGAACAAACAGACTTGGAGCCAGCGCATTAATGCAGGGTTTGGCTGATGGATACTATGTTATTCTTGTTACAATTGGAGGTTATTTAGCTGGTTTAGAAAAAACAGATGTAACAACAGAGCATTCATCTTTTAAAGAATCAGTTGATTTTGTAAAAGAGAGGACAAGCAAACTTTTTTCCATTAAAGGTAAAAAGACCGTTGCAGACTTTCACAGAACATTGGGGGAAATTATGTGGGATCATTGTGGAATGGCAAGGAATGACAAGGGAGACGATTCGGATTCAGACTTGTGCAAAAAATCATCAAAGTGATGTAGGGCGTGCCAATGGATGGATTGAGTATGAGTTGTTAGAGATCGAACGATGGAGAACAAAGAGTGATTTGGTTGGTCTTCCTACAGCGTGGGAATATTATTTTAACAGATTAAGACCAAATTCTTACCGACAATACAAGACACCTTATCAACGTATGAAAGAAGCCGGTATCCAGTCCAACGCAGCTGAAAATGCATGTTTATGGACGGTGACAATTGTAGATGATCATCAAAAAATATTAGTTCAATTTACCCTAAGGTGGATACCGTGTCTGTAAATTTGACGGGTTCAAAGGGTTTTGGTTTAACTTCGTGGGGTTCCGGACGTTTTGGTTTGACTCCGGAGGAGTCGCATATTTATAACATGGTAATGTAAAAAACCCCACAACTCCAGCGGAGTTGAATATTTTTGAGAGATCAATTATTGATTGTATAAAATATCCAAACATAAAACTAAAAATTGCCATTATGATATTTTCATGGTTTTTTACCTAGATGTCCCAATGGGGAAAACAGGAAAAAGAAATGTCATTAATTTATTTTATTGTCGTGAATATCCATTTTTCCAAATTTTTCCAAAAAAAATGTTGACATCTATTATTTTTGAGTCGTAGAATTAAACACACGCGTAAATAACGAATAAAAACAAGTTAGGAGTACGTTATGCAAAAAGGAAGTGTAAATAAAGTGATGTTAGTTGGACACCTGGGTGGCGACCCGGAAACACGGTATACGCCGTCCGGCACAGCCGTGGCCAACTTCAATCTGGCAACGAATGAAACCTGGCGTGATGCCAACGGTGAACTTCAGGATAAAACTGAATGGCATCGTTGTGTTATGTTCGGTAAATCTGCGGAAATGGCCGGTGAACTCTTGAAAAAGGGACAACTGTGCTACCTGGAGGGAAAACTCCAGACCCGTAATTGGGAAGACAAGGATGGTGTAAAACGATATACCACAGAAATCGTCTGTGATATATTTACCATGCTTGGCCGCAGGATGGATAATCAAAACGGGCAAGCCCAGGCAACCCCTGTTGCTGCCGGTGATGGTGATGATGAGGACGATCTTCCGTTCTAATCAATCCTGAAAAGTCAGAATAATAAAAAAGCCCTGCTTCTGTGGGGCTTTTTTATTTTCTATACACAAGGGTCATTGTGTGACAATTACCCCTAAGAATAATTCCCATAATTACTTTAAACTACGGGCGCTTATTTCACTCATAAATTTGGATATTTAAATGAAAACAGAACAACTCCAGTCTTATTTAGATCAATTCTGGGATAATGAAATCACACCTACATTAACGGAATATATCAAAATTCCCAATAAATCACCGGCATTTGATCCGGACTGGGAAAAGAATGGTCATACAGAAAAAGCATTAAAACTGGCGGTGGGTTGGGCCGATAATCATCGCCCAAAAGAAAGTCTGCTGCATGTAAAACGATTAGATGGGCGGACACCGATTATCATGGTGGAAATCCCCGGTGAAAGGGAAGGCAATATCCTGATGTATGGTCATTTGGATAAACAACCGGAAATGGAAGGCTGGAATGAGGGGTTTGGCCCATGGGAGCCCGTCATGAAAGATGGGAAACTTTACGGACGAGGCGGTGCAGATGATGGCTATGCATTGTTTGCATCACTTGGTGTGATAAAAGCACTTATAGATCAGGGCCTTGCCCTGCCCCGTATTGTTATTCTTATTGAATTTTGTGAAGAAAGCGGCTCGCCGGATCTACCCTATTATATAAATGAATATGTTGATATTATCGGTAAAGTGGACTTGGTCATCTGTCTAGATTCCGGCGCCGGAAATTATGAACAATTCTGGACCACCGTTTCTTTACGGGGCATGGTGGCCTGTGAACTCCGGGTAGATGTGTTGACAGAAGGCGTTCACTCTGGTAGTGCCAGCGGGTTGGTTCCATCTTCCTTTCGTATTTTAAGACAGCTACTATCTCGGGTTGAAGATGAGGTATCTGGTGAAATAAAAGTGGAAGAACTCCATACCAATATTCCTAATCATAGAATAGATGAAGTGAAAAAAATGGTGTCAGCTTTGGGTGGCAAAACAGAAGCTTTTCCCTGGCATAACAATATGTCTCCCTCCACAGATGATCCGGTTGAAGGCACCTTGAAGCGTACGTGGACCCCAACGCTCTCATATGTAGGTATGGATGGTGTGCCTGCAGTAAAAGATGGTGGCAACGTTTTACGGCCATATACAACATTGAAACTTTCATTTCGCTTGCCTCCGGATGTGGATTGCCACACAGCTATGGCGGGTATAGAAAAAGTATTAAATAATAATCCACCGTCCAATGCGACTGTTCGGTTGAAATGGGAAGAGCCCGCTAATGGCTGGAATGCGCCCAAGCTTTCTCTGTGGCTTGATCAAGCTATTCAGGAAGCATCTGATGCTTTTTATGGTAAACCGGCCTTGGCTATGGGAGAAGGGGGTACAATCCCCTTTATGGCTATGTTAGGAGAAAAATTCCCAGATGCACAATTTGTAATTACGGGGGTACTCGGTCCGGAATCAAACGCTCACGGTCCAAATGAATTTTTGCATATTCCATTTGCAAAAAAACTCAGCGCTTGTATTGGTTATATCTTAAATCAATATCCACGGTAATTTGAGCACCCGAACCAAGCTCGATTTATTTAAACCCCGGCCTCAGTGGGTGCGATATTGTGTAACTTACTTTGGGTTGTTCTTGATCTCCCTTGTTGCAAAAGTGACAGTACGCGGGCGACACCATCTTCCAAAAAAAGGACCATTTATCATTGCCATTAATCATTTTAATTTAGTGGATCCCCCATTTGTGGTTTATGCTGTACGGCGGCCTATTAATTTTCTCGCAGCCAGTGACCAAGTTGTGGATTGGTATAATTACTGGGCCATTTGGTTGTATGGTTTTATTCCCACCAACCGAACCCAATTGGGGCCATCTACAATTAAAACAGCCAAAAGAGTACTCAAAGAAAAAGACATTTTGGGGATCTTCCCAGAGGGGAGTTCCCTTTCAAATGAATTGCGGCCAGCAAAAGACGGTGTGGTATATCTATCTGCAACCATGCGGGTTCCGATTGTACCCGTAAGTGTTATGGGTTTGAGCAAAAATATTTGGGAAAATATATTAAAAGGGGTTCGGCCTAAGGTACGCGTGAACATTGGTAAATCATTTGGTCCTTATTCGTTGCCAAAAGACCGATCTAAAAAAGCCAGTGCGCTAAAAAAAATTGGCCATAAGGTTATGTGCCGTATTGCGGCTCTCCTGCCGGATGAATGTCATGGCGCGTACTGGGGGGATCCATCTATAGAAATTTATCGAAATAAAAATCGTTTATAAAGAACCAAGACTACGCTATTTGAACCGTCAATGATTTGTTACTAATATATATAATCCAACCAATGTTATGCCACCGCCAATTAGGGTGGCTATGGGGATTGTTTCTGCAAAAAAAGCCAATGCCATCAGGGATGCAAATATAGGCTCACCAAGGGGAACAGCGCTCACAACCGTTGGCCGGACATATCGTAAAGCATAATATAATAAGGTATGCCCAAATACAGTTGGAATGAACCCCATTAAAACCAGCCAAAAGTAGTCTGAGGAATTAAAGTAAAATAAATTGTGATTTAAGCTAGTGCCCAATCCCAATAGAACGATTGCAGCCCATCCATAAAGCGCTCTTGTAAAAACAAATAAATCTGCATTTTTTCTAACCTTTTCAGCGAACACCATTAAAAGTGCCAGGAACAATGCAGCAAATAATGCGAGAATAATGCCGGTACTATCGTTATTCTTTTCTCCCATTTCTCCAGATTGCAAAATCAATGCGCCGAACAAAGCAAAAAGAATTCCTAAAACCATTCCTCTATTCCAACGACGGTTAAAAAATATCTTTTCAATCGCTGCTGCAAACACGGGTGCCATGGCACCCAATAAAGTAGCCTTGGCGATAGATGTAAAATGAAGCGCAGCAAAAAAACAAATAAAATGGAGAGCCAGAAACAATCCGCAGAAAATGATACGATAGCGGTGCTTTCCCGGCAGTGGCTCATTCTTTTGGATAAAAGTCATTACCCAGAAAATGGCGGCACCAATGGCCATGCGCCAGAAACTTATTGCAATCGGTGGTACATCTGACATCATCCGGGCAAAAATAGATGCAGTACTAATGCATATTAATGCTATTCCGAGAATCATAATCATCCGGCTTGCCATCCCGGAAAATATGAAAAGAAAAACTCACTTTCATTACATTTCCCTATTTTAAATCCTCATAAATTAAGGGCTTAAAATCAACAGGAATATTTCAAATGTCACAATCAAAAAAACGTCACTATATAATTGTAATTCTTATCGTCATTGGATTCTTAGCTTTATTGCGCTGGCAGGCGGTCACCCAAAACCCCAAGTTAGTTGACGGAAGCGCAAACGAATATATTTTACCGAAAGAAACCCATTTTAAGAATTTGCGTCAACTCACATTCAGCGGTGAAAATGCAGAAGCATACTTTAGTTCTGATAACAAAAAACTGATTTTTCAAGCCCACGATGGTAAGGGTCTTTGTGACCAAATTTATATTATGGATATTGAAAGCGGTGAGGTTGAATTGGTTTCAACTGGAGATGGTGTCACAACCTGTGCGTATTTTCAATATCCGGGAAATGAAAAAATTGTTTATGCTTCCACGCATCATGTTGATAAAGCCTGTCCGTCGCCACCGGATTATAGTCTTGGCTATGTGTGGAAACTGCATGAGGGATTCGATATCTTTAGAGCAAACCCGGACGGCAGCAGCCTGGAACAGCTTACGCAAGAACCGGGCTATGATGCTGAAGCCACCGTTGCTGAAGACGGAAGCCGCATCGTTTATACATCAATAGTTTCAGGAGATTTGGAAGTCTGGACCATGAATACGGATGGATCTGATAAACGAATGCTCACAAATAAACTTGGTTATGACGGGGGGCCATTTTTTAGTCACAATGGTAAAAAAATTGTCTGGCGTGCTTTTTATCCTGAAACAGAAAAAGAAATTTCCGATTATAAGGGGTTAATTGCTGTCAGTATGATTCGCCCGATGAATCTGCAGGTTAGAGTCATGAATGCGGATGGAACCGGTAAGGTTCAGATTACCCACAATGAGGCCGCTAATTTTGCTCCTTTCTTTTTTCCCAGTGATGAGCGCATTGTTTTTTGTTCCAACAAGACCGATCCAAAAGGCCGAAACTTTGATCTTTGGGCCGTAAATGTTGATGGATCGAATATGGAACAAATTACACATTTTGACGGGTTTGACGGTTTTCCCATGTTCAGCCCCAATGGAAAATATTTTGTTTTTGCTTCCAACAGAAACCAGGCAAAGCCAGGGGACACCAATATATTTATCGCTGAATGGGTCGATTAATCGCCCTATTCATTTTTTGCTTTTTATGGGCCGGGTCAGAAGATTCTGTCCTAATTGCAGTTAAATCCGGTGCCATAAAAAAAGGAATATCCGAGTCCTTTTTGAATGAAACTTTTTCTCATGATGGTATTACGATTCAGAATAAAATTTTGGATCGTTTCGCTAAACCATATGAAAAAAGAAGTTGGACTGACTACCGGAAATTATTTGTCACAGATTCGCGGATTCAAAAAGGAACGGAATTTTATGCTCAAAATAAAAAGAGTCTCAATACTGTTTCTCTTCAGTTCGGGGTAAATCCATTTCTTATTTTGAGCATTGTGGGTGTGGAAAGTAATTATGGACAGCACCGGGGGCAGTTTACTGTTTTCAATGCTTTATATACTCAGATAGCAAAAATGCCGCGACGAAAAAAATGGGCTACCAAAGAAATGATTGCATATCTTGAATATTGTTATTCAGACAGTATTTCACCTCATTCAATCAAGGGTTCCTATGCGGGTGCATTTGGATATGGACAGTTTATTCCATCCAGCTTTAATGCTTTTGCCGCCGATGGAAATGGTGATGGTGTCCGTCAGCCTTATGAATGGGCTGATGTTTTTGCAAGTGTGGGAAATTACTTAGTGAAAAATGGATACCCTGTTTCAAATCAGTCAGATGAAAAACAAGTGTATCAATCCGTCTATGCATACAATCATGCCGATAATTATGTGAAAGCCGTCTTAGCGTTGCGAGATGAGTTAAAGCAAAACGTTTTCAAAGATTAACTTTCAACGTTAATAATTCTTCCCCTCTTTTAATTTTTACTTCAACTTCTTCACCCGGCTTCAATTCTCCAAGGCGATACATATAATCATAAATATTTTTGATTTCTTTACCGCCAATTTCGATGATAACATCCCCCTTTTTCATGCCCGCCTTGCCTGCCGGGCCTTCTTTTTTTGCCCCGTCAATTTCCATACCTTCGACCTGGCTGCCATAGGATGGAATAACACCAAAAGTGACTTTAAAACTCCTTCGCGTTTGGTTCGGCTCTTTTGGGCCCGCTTCAGTAAAGACTGGTTTTTTATCAAGCCTGCTTAATTTTATAGTCAGGTCATAAACCAAATCAACAATTTGTTTTTCACCTTCAGCATTAATGTGTTCCCAATCGTCACTGGGTTTGTGATAGTTTTCATGGGTCCCGGTAAAAAAGAAAAGAACGGGAACATCATTCACATAAAAACTGGCATGATCGCTGGGTCCATATCCTTCCGGGCTCATTTTTAATTGAATACCGTTTTTTTCATTCACATCGTTTAAAAGTGTTTCAAACTCCGGTGAAGTTCCTGTTCCGCCAATGGTCACTTTATCATCAGACATGCGTCCAATCATATCCATATTAATCATCACAGCCACCGATGATAAATCCACTGTGGGATTATTCACAAAAAACTTGGAACCTAACAGGCCTTCTTCTTCTGCATTGTATGCCATTAAAATGACAGATCTTTTAAGCAAATTTTTGTTGAAAGATAGTTTTTCAGCTAATTCCAATATTCCGGCGGTTCCCGATGCATTATCATCTGCACCATTATGAATAGCCGCTGTGTCGGGGGCCAGAGAACCTGACCCGCTTCCACCATAACCTAAATGGTCAAAATGGGCGCCAATAATAATAAATTCATTTTTTAAAACCGGATCGGTTCCCGGGATCATCCCCAATATATTGGGTACTTCAATTATTTCCTTTTTAAGACTGACTTCTGCGTTTACCATTTCGGTAATTGAAAATGAGTTGGGTTTTAAATTTTCGTCTAATTCTTTCTGAAGTGTCTCTAGCCGGCCGTCAACCAGTTCATCTGCGATTGATCGGGAAATATGCAAAACTGAAATACCAATTGCTGTGGAATTGGGTGAATGTTTTAACGGGATTAATTCGTCGTCACCTGCTTGATTCACAAATAAAATTCCAGCCGCTTTATTGTCCCTGGCAAGCATGGCCTTTTTTCGGAGTGGGGTATGTTTCGCGAAATCCGAATGAGGGCTATCGCTGTCGGGGCCGCCTCGAAATACCAAGATCCATTTCCCTTCCACATCACTATTGTCATAATCGTTCCACTGAACTGAATCATCAATACTAAAACCATAACCGGAAAAAACAACTTCAGATTCAATGGCGGTGCTGGAAGAGAACTCTAACGGTATATAATCTATTCCTTTTTTATACCAGGTATCGTTAATGACTAAATGGTTTTCTCCATCATAATCAATTCCGGTTATAAAATCGAATGATTGAAAAAACCCATCAGATCCGGCTGGTTCAATGCCCCTTGTTTTAAAATGATTAACAATATATTCTGCTGCGTCCTCAGATCCTTTTGAACCGGGGAATCGGCCTTCAAGTTTATCATCAGATAAATATTTTATATGATCAAGAATCTCAGTTGCTGTTATTTCCGGATTAATGTTTTGTTTGGGTTTTTGGGTGGATACTTGGCTGCATCCTGTAAAAAAAATCAGCCCTGTTATAAAGCTAAAAATAAATTGTTGTTTCATAATTCTATAATTCCTTTTAATTATTTAATGAAAATTTACTGAGAATCCTCTGCATCTGAAATAAAATGAATTGTAATTTTACAGCTAATTTAAAGCAATGACAGAAACAAAAACCAACCAGATAACGATTGCGGTCCAGCCCAATTATATCCCGGAGCGATCTGATCCTTCGCGCCCGGTTTTCTTTTTTGCTTATCATATTACCATCACGAATGAAGGAAATGAACCGGTCAAACTTAAAAACCGTTATTGGCATATCACGGACGGGAATGGTAATATCGAAGAAGTGAGAGGTCCTGGCGTCGTAGGAAACCAGCCATACTTAAAGAGCGGAGAATCTTTTGAATATACCAGTTTTTGCCCCCTGGCTACCGAGTTCGGCGTTATGCATGGACATTTTGAAATGGTATATGATAATGGGAAAAAATTCAATGCGAAAATTTCTCCTTTTCGACTAACTGTTCCTTATTCTGTCAATTAAACACAAACGATACTCATGGAAAATAATACAAAAATAATTGCAACCATCGGTCCTGCCTGTGACAACAAAAAGACTTTACAATCCATGGTGGACTCTGGCGTGAATGTATTTCGATTAAACATGTCTCATGGTGATAAATCTTCCAAACAAAAATTATACAATCTGGTCAAATCTATTTCTCATGAAAATGGAGAGCGTCCATGCATCCTTGCAGATTTAGCGGGGCCCAAAATTCGCATCACCGATGTTTTACCTAATTTTATTTTGGCACAAGGACAGCTTGTTACCATTACCAACGAAAAGGATGCAGATGACAACCATATCCGCGTAACAAAAGGCGTTGGTTTTACCAATATTAGCAAGGGCGCGGCTATTTTAATCAATGACGGCCGTATCCAGCTAGAAGTTATAGATGCCATTTCCAAAAACTCAATTTATTGCAAAACAGAAATTGGCGGGTTGATTGAGCCGAGAAAAGGTGTCAACTTCCCAGGGATAACCTTGGATGTTCCAACCTTGACGGATCAGGATAAGATAGATTTACACATGGCTTTAGATGAAGGGGCAGATTGGATTGCGCTTTCTTTTGTTCGGTCAGCGAATGATTTGAAGGAAGTCCATCGTATTATGGATGAAGCAGGTAGGAGACTGCCCGTTATGGCGAAAATTGAAAAATGGGAAGCGTTGGATGATGTAGAAGCTATTACCGATTCCTTTGATGGCATCATGGTTGCCCGGGGAGATTTGGGGGTGGAAATTCCTGCGGAACAAGTGCCTATTGCTCAAAAACAAATTATAGAAGTGTCAAGATCGCTGGGAAAGCCTATCGTTATTGCCACTCAACTTTTGGAATCTATGATAGAGAGTCTAACGCCAACCCGGGCAGAAGTCAGTGATATTGCCAATGCTGTTTTTGATGGTGTTGACGCATTGATGGTGACGGGTGAAACAGCCATGGGGCAATATCCCATTGATGTGATTCAGACTTTAAAACGGGTGATTACTGAAACAGAACAGGCGGTTCCTGCGCAACAAAAATCCCTGCCGGAGATGGTGACCAAAACGGCAGATGCCATTAGTCATGCGGTCTGCGAAATTGTGGTAGATTTAAATATTAAAGCAGTTATGACAATGACACACAGCGGCAGCACGGCCCTCATGATTGCCCGCTATCGCCCCACAACTAATTTACTTGCCCTAACGCCATTCAGACATATCCTCCGTCGCCTTCAGCTTGTATGGGGAATTGTTCCTATAAAAGTAGATAAATATGATAATGTTGATTCTGTCCCGGATGTGTGTAAATCCGTTTTAGAAAAAATCCAGCTCATTAAACAAGGGGAGCGTTTTGTGATTACAGGCGGGGTACCCATGGGCGTAGCAGGTACTACAAATTATTTATCAATTCAAAAATTATAGTGGAGGTTCGTATGCGTTCGATTAAACTGAGAGTTCTTGCGTCTGTCTTTTCATTCCTTTCAGCTCAGGATTCAGCTGGGCATATTGATTGTTGTTCTGTCCCCCGCTTTCTATCAAACGACCCTGTGGCGGACATGGCCGAACCAATTCAAGATAAAAAAGATTGGGATGTAAGTGAAAATCATGGCCCCACAAAAATGATTAAATTCACAACATCAGAAGGTACTTGGATGAGTCTGGATGTTTCCCCCGATGGCCGTGAAATTATTTTTGATCTTTTGGGTGATCTTTATATGATGCCCATTTCCGGAGGAAATGCAATACGCCTTACCCATGGTCCCGCATGGGATATTCAGCCGGCATATAGCCCGGACGGAAAATCAATCGCATTTACATCTGATCGATCTGGTGGGGATAATATTTGGATCATGAAACGAGATGGTTCGGACATCAAACAGGTTTCTAAAGAATCCTTTCGATTATTAAATAACCCCGTTTTTACTGCCGACGGTAATTACATCATAGCAAGAAAACATTTTGTAAACACCCGATCATTGGGCGCTGGTGAAATGTGGCGTTATCATACCAGCGGAGGTAAAGGCGTCCAAATAACAAAACGCCGGAATTGGCAACATGACGCCGGTGAGCCGGATGTAAGTCCCGACGGGAGATATCTCTACTATTCCCAAGATGTAAGTCCGGGAAACACATACCAATATAATCGCGATCCTTATGGTCAAATTTATGCCGTTCATCGTATTGATTTGGACTCTGGTGAAAAAACAACAGTGGCTGGTGGCCCTGGCGGCGCAGCTACGCCACAAGTTTCTCCAGATGGAAAGCAGTTGGCATTTGTACGAAGGGTTGGCTTAAAAACAGCCCTATTTGTAAAAGATATCGCTTCTGGAAATGAACAGATGCTTTTTGATAATCTCAATCGAGACGCCCAGGAAACATGGGCAATTTTTGGGATACACCCAGGGTTTAGTTGGACACCTAACAGCAAAAATATTATTATTACTGCTAAGGGCGGTTTCTGGAATGTGACCGTTTCTAATGCTATGGCAAAAACGATTCCGTTTACAGCTGAGGTTGAACAGGTAACGACGGAACCATTCGCCATGAGGAATAAAGTGGGTGAAGAATATTTTGATGTGAAAGTAATCCGCAATACACGCGTAAGTCCCAATGGTAAGAAAGTCGTCTTCAACACCTTGGGGAAACTTTTTGTTTCGAATGTAGATGGTTCCGAGCGAAAGCGACTCACAAAGCAGCACAGCGGATTGGAATACGCCCCCACATGGTCCCCCAATGGGAAGCAAATCGCCTTCACCACATGGTCCGACAAACAAAAAGGGCGACTGGCTGTGGTCAGTAGAAATGGTGGAAAACCTAACTTTATAAATGTACCGGCTGGTCATTATTTTAATCCATCATGGTCTGGTGATGGCTCACAGCTTGTCTATCGACGTGGCAATGGTTCATGGATTCGCGGCCGAGACAATTCAGCCAAAACAGGTATTTATACAATTACCCTAAAAGGCGGTAAACCAAAAAGGATAACCAAAAGTGGCTCTAAACCGCGGTTTACTTCCGGTGATTCTCGCATTCTCCTTATGGGTCGCGAAAAAGATCAAAGTGCTTTATACAGTGTGGATTTGAATGGGCAGGACCGCCGTGTCTTGGCCACATCAAAATATGCCAATAAGATTATTCTTTCTCCGAATGAAAATTGGGTCTTATTTGATTATCGTTTTCATGTTTATGTGGCACCCTTTTCTAAAATTGGAAAAGCGATTGATCTTGGTCCAAAAACGACCAGTGTGCCGGTAAAACAATTCACGGCCGGGAGCGGATTTGAACCCCATTGGTCCGATAATAATTCCATCCACTGGACATTGGGGTCGGAACTATTCAGCGCTGATTTAAAAGATGCCTTCGCTTTTGTTCCTGGTGCGCCAGATTCGCTTCCCGATCCTACTGCATCCAGTACCCATTTAGGTTGGACAGTGGCAGCGCCATCCCCCAAAGGTCTTGTGGCTATTACTGGTGCAACTATCATTACGATGGATGGAAATGGGGTGATCGAAAATGGGATAATCCTTGTTGAAAATAACCGAATCAAAAAAGTAGGAACCAGTAAAATGAGAATCCCTAAGGGGGCTAAAATGGTGGATGCCTATGGCAAAACGATAATACCCGGGTTCGTAGATGTTCATGCCCACATGGGCTTGGAGTGGGATGGACTTTCTTCGGAACAAAACTGGCATTATTTAGCCAATCTCGCTTTTGGTGTCACCACCACCCACGACCCCAGTCGGGACACGGAAATGGTTTTTGCCAATTCAGAATTACAAAAAGCAGGCAAACTTCTGGCGCCGCGCATTTATTCAACTGGTACAATATTATATGGAGCAGTGGCTGGGTTTACCGCTGAGATAAATTCTCTGGATGATGCCAAACGAGCCTTGAAACGGATCAAAGCATTTGGAGGGTTTTCAGTAAAATCTTATAACCAGCCCCGGCGGGAGCAACGTCAACAAATATTGAAAGCCGCCCGAGAGTTGGGTATGTTGGTCTATCCTGAAGGTGGATCCACACTTCAACATAATTTAAATATGGTGGCCGATGGGCATACGGGTATTGAACATTCTATTCCAGTCTCTCCATTGTATAATGATGCCCTGACTCTCTATGGTAGAAGTGGTGTGGGCTATACACCAACATTAATTGTGAGTTATGGTGGTCTTTGGGGTGAAAATTACTGGTATTCAAAAATGAATGTTTTTGAACATGCGCACCTCCAAACCTTTATTCCACAGCAATTGCTCGATCAAAAACGGCGGCGAATGAAAATTGAAGAAGACGATTGGAACCATATTGAAAATGCAAAAGCGACAAAAGCTTTATCCGATGCAGGTGTTAAGGTGAACAACGGCGCCCACGGCCAACTCCAAGGAATGGGTG
>JACKQG010001774.1_pt1 | contig 29270 bp, 24 predicted proteins | sample 8237621 | NCBI WGS metagenome assembly JACKQG01 (sample SAMN15677084, study PRJNA649215) | marine metagenome | biome: marine; feature: Black Sea; material: saline water; isolation source: suspended particulate matter (SPM) from the Black Sea western gyre | collected 2013-06-09/2013-06-10 | depth... | reverse complement strand
ATGGTTTTTGTTGGTGTCTTTGCAAGAACAATTTCAATGGCTGAAATGACCTTGGGTTGTTGGGTTTCACTAGCTTGAGAAAGGGCCTGGTTATAGATAAGCAAGGCATCCTGATAATTTTCCTGGAAAAAAAATTTTTGAGCCTCAGTGGTTAGTGTTTCTAAAATGGAAACTTTGGGATGGTCTTTTTCTATTTTTTCTTTTACTGGCTCAGGGGCTTCTTTTTCAACGGGCTGTTTTACAGGCAGCTTTGTACAGGCGGATAAACAACAAATGATCATAAAAATGATGAAGTATCGATACTGTAAAAAAATTGGGTTATTAGACGTCATTTGTTTTTATACTTATTTATTATTTTATTATATTTTCACAGGTTTGTAACCCATGATGTAAGAACTGGAACTATATGTAAAATTAAAGATTATGTCAAAAACTCTTTTATCATCTTTTCTGCCTCATCAAACTGAGAAGGAAGAAGCCAATGCATATCTTTATCTTTATGAAACCATGTAAATTGCCTTTTGGCATACCTTCTTGTATCCCTTTTTAATAATCTGATTGCTTCTTCCCAATCGATTTCATTGTTGATGAACATGGCCATATGCTTATACCCAATTGATTGCATGGATTTTAAGTTAAAAGAATAACCCTTTTGCGCCAGGGTTGTCACTTCGTTGAGCAAGCCTTGATTAATCATCAGTCCAACCCTTTTATTGATCCGGTCATATAATTTTTTCCTGTCCATGTAGAGTCCAATTTTAAAAAAATTATATCTCTGGTCCTCAAAGTTATGATTTTTCTGGCGATCAGAAATTGTCTGGCCAGTATTCTGACAAACCTCTAATGCTCTGATCATCCTGAAGGAATCATTAGGATGTATTTTTTTTGCAGCCTTGGGATCACATTTTTCAAGTTTTTGAAAAAGGCTTGTGCTCCCCTTTTCTTCAAGTTCTCTGGTCAATTCTGATATTGTTTGAGGGCATATCGGTTTTGACCGGAATAATCCATGTAAAAGAGCCCTGATGTAAAGTCCTGTACCACCAGCAATAATGGGAATTTTTCCCCGGGCACTAATATCTTCAATGGCTTTATCGGCAGCTTTAACAAACTTGCCAGCATCAAAATCCTCTTTGGGATCAACCAAATTAACAAGATGGTGCCTTACCAGTTTTAATTCTTCAGGACCTGGTTTGGCAGTGCCGATATCCATGTGTTTGTAAATCTGCATTGAATCAGCACCGATGATTTCTCCATTAAACCGCCGGGCAACTGAGATGGCAAAAGAAGTTTTACCGATTCCAGTGGGCCCGCAGATGACAATAATTCTCTTCATAAACAATGTTTACACTCGTTCAATAATTGTTGACAAGCCTTGTTTGATACCCTTATAACTCAATTTGTGCTAATTGAATATAAAATTTATATTTATATTTTTTTTAAGTTGATAACACTTTTATTATTTTTGTGTGTGTGGTATTCACGCGGTATTAAATTTTTTTTGCAATAGAAGTAAGACATAACAAACATAACTGGTGAGAACCAATAAAAATACTTAATACTTATAAATTATTACGCGGTCTGTGGATTTAGGAGAACGGGTTTATGACTTTTGATCTTTTGTTTAATTTGTCACTTATAATATTTGCTATTGGAATGATTTTTAAAATTGTCCAATGGTTTTCATGCAAAATCGGAATTCAAGCGCAAAATTCCTTTTTTTCCAAAAGATTGATTTCAAGTTTAAAAGCAATGCCCGGCGTTATTTTTAGTACAAAAATTATAATTATACTGAAGATATTCATTCTTGATGTGCTTTTCCAATATAAAATCCTGAAACAGGATGTTTTAAGATGGGTAATGCATATGCTTATTTTCTGGGGGTTTATACTGCTGTTCTTTATGCACGCCCTGGAGTCGGTTGTGTCTGAAAAAATTTTCTCTTATTATTATTCAACTGTAAATCCGTTTATGTTCCTGAGAGATTTTTTCGGTTTTATGGTTTTGGTTGGAATTATCATTGCCATTTGCCGTCGGTTTTTTATGAAAATCCACAGGCTTTATACCAATAAAAAAGATATCTATGCCATTTTTATTGTCGCTATCATTATTCTATCCGGATTTTTTTTAGAAGGGGCAAAAATTATTTCCCATACCGATTTTCAAAACATGGAAAAAGATTTTTCAGCCCTTGATTATAAAGAAGATATCCTTGCTTTGGAAGCGTACTGGGTAAAATATTATGGGCTTGTCTCTCCCAATATTATTATAGAGCAGATTTCTTCAGAAACCCTTGCGGCTGGTGAAGAAATCCATAATGAGAGCTGCATTGACTGTCATACAAGGCCACAAGCAGCATTTGCCGGGTATGCAATGTCAAAAATGATGAAACCCGTGGGAGGTCTTCTGGATAGCATGGGTATGGTAAATATTTTATATTATTTTCATATACTTGCCTGCTTTATCGGTCTTGCGCTTTTACCCTTTACCAAAATGCTTCATATGATAACAACTCCAGTAAGTTTAATCACCAATGCGATAATGCAAAGAGACAAATCAGATCCTTTGAATATTGCCACACGTCAGCTTATTGAACTGGATGCATGTGTTCATTGTAACACCTGTAGTAAAACTTGCTCACAAGGCCCAGCCTATGATGTTAAAAATAATGTGAACATCCTGCCATCTGAAAGAATGGTCTCCCTTCGGCAGTATTTTAAAACCAAAGACCTTGGCTCATCAAAATTTATGGCAATTCAGGAAGGTATTTTTCTTTGTTCAAATTGTGACAGGTGCACGGTTGTCTGTCCGGCCGGAATAAACCTTAAGGAACTCTGGTATGATGTCAGAGAGGAATTTATCAGGTCCGGGGCATCGATCACATCCCTTGTATTGTCACCTTATTCATATAATCGTACTTATAATCAAGACGATTTTGGTGCCACCCTTGCTGATATGCCGGCCAAACATGCCAGGGGTATTATCGCTTCTAAGTACAAAAAAAAGAGCCATTCAGAAGATGTCCTGTCTTTGACCGATACGAGCAATGAATTGAAGGACAATAAAGAACCGGCTTTTCATGATGCTACATTTGCCTATTGTTTTTCATGTGAAAACTGTACCAATGTCTGTCCTGTGGTCATGAATTATGAAAAACCAGAACAGGTTCTTGACCTGCTTCCTCACCAAATGATGAGATCAATAGGTCTTGGCCTTGAAAATCTTGCACTGGGATCTAATATGCTGTGGGATTGCGTCACCTGTTATCAATGCCAGGAACACTGTCCCCAGAATGTTAAAGTAACTGATATCTTTTATGAACTTAAAAACAAAGTAGCCAAAGATTGTTTTTACTCGCAAAAAGAGTGATGACGTATTCTATGATTATATAAATATATGAAACTTGTTAAAAAAATTTCACCATTTTACTAGTATGGCAATGGAAAAAATATGAAAAAATTCGCATTATTTATCGGATGTAACATACCGGCAAAAGTTGGGCAATACGAAATGTCAGCAAGAGCTGTATTGGAAAAATTAAATATTGATATTGCTGATATCAAAGATTTCAATTGTTGCGGTTATCCTTTGAAAAATACAGATCAAAACGCATGGATTCTGTCATCGGCCAGAAATATTGCATTAGCTGAAAATGCGGGCAAAGATATACTGACCCTTTGCCAATGCTGTTTTGGAAGCCTTAAAAAAGCCAATGCACTTTTAAAAGAGGATAATGAATTAAAAGTTAATATTAATAAAATCCTTGGTAAAGAAGGCCTCAAATATAATGGGACATCTTCAATATCACACTATTTATCTATATTGCACAATGACATTACAATTGATGAACTGAATAAAAAAATCATAGATCATTATAAGGATCTTAAAATAGCCACCCATTATGGCTGTCATGCCCTTCGTCCTTCTGAAATAATGAAATTTGATGATCCGGTCGCCCCATCAATTTTTGATAACCTTGTCAATATTACCGGGGCAAAAAGCATTGACTGGCCTGGCAAACTGGATTGCTGCGGGGCACCTGTCCTTGGGATTAATGATAATTTATCCTATGACCTTACTGAAAAAAAACTTGGAAATGCCAAAAAAGCTGGTGCTGATTTTATTTGTGTGGCCTGCCCCTGGTGCCATATGCAATTTGATAAAATTCAGGATCAGATTGTTTTAAAAAGAGATAAAGAATACAACCTTCCATCAATACTTTATACACAGCTTTTAGGACTTCGTCTGGGAATTGGAAAAGAAGAATTGGGGATTGCCAGCCCGGATAATAAGGATAATGAACATTTGAATCAAATTTATTCCAAGCTTTTTGACACTGAAGCACAAAAAGAAAAAAAACCAAAAAAGAAAACATCTAAAGAAAAAGAATTGATTAAGAAAAAGGCGATAAAAAAAGAAACTCAAAGTGTTGAATAAAGATTTGTTATAAAAAAATATTAAAGTCAGGTTGTTTACAGGAGAAAAAATGTCAGTAAAAAAAATCGGTTCAATAATGGTCGTTGGAGGTGGAATATCCGGCATGCAGGCAGCACTTGATGCTGCTGATTCAGGATTTTACGTCTATCTTGTGGAGCGGTCTCCTTCCATTGGCGGGATTATGGCTCAATTGGACAAGACATTTCCAACCAATGATTGTGCCATGTGAATTATTTCACCAAAACTGGTCGAGGTCGGCCGGCATATAAATATTGAACTTCTAACCTTATCTGAAGTTAAAAATATCTCTGGTGAAGCAGGCGACTTTAAAGTCGATATTGTTCAGCATCCAAGATTTGTTGACATGGATAAATGTATTGCCTGTGGCTTGTGCGCTGAAAAATGTCCGAAAAAAGTTAACAATGAATATGAAGAAGGCCTTGGAAAACGAAAAGCAATTTATGTAAAATACCCCCAGGCCGTGCCTTTAAAATATTCAATTGACGCAAAAAACTGTATTTTCCTGACCATGGGGAAATGTCAGATATGTGAAAAAACCTGTCCAACTAATGCAATCAATTATGAGGATCAGCAAAAAGATATCACTTTGAATGTGGGTTCTGTTATTATCTCTTCGGGCTGCAAACCTTATGACCCAGGTGAGCACGATGTTTATGGATATAATAAATCTAAAAACATTGTAACCAGCCTTGAGTTCGAACGGATCCTTTCTTCTGCTGGCCCTTACGAAGGACACCTGGTACGGCCTTCTGATAAAAAAGAGCCAACAAAAATTGCCTGGCTGCAATGCATAGGTTCCAGAGACAATCACCTGGGTTCCAATGGATATTGTTCTTCAGTCTGCTGTACCTATGCTGTAAAAGAAGCAATGCTTGCCAAGGAACATAGTCATGATCCTCTGGATACTGCTATTTTCTATATGGATATCAGGACCCATGGCAAGGATTATGAACATTTCTATAACAGGGGCAAAGATGAATCTGGAATAAGATTCATTAAATCCAAGATCACAAATATTGATCCTGATCCAGAGACGGGTACACAAATTATTAATTACATAGATGAAGCTGGAATCAGACAAAAAGAAGCCTTTGATATTGTGGTCTTATCCGTTGGACTGTGCATTGGAAATGAAGCAATTGACCTTGCAGGCAAAATGGATATCAGCCTTGATCACTATAATTTTGTCACCACCAATAGTTTTGAACCGGTCAAGACATCAAAACCCGGCATTTTTATCTGCGGTGCTTTTGAAGCCCCAAAAGATATTCCTTCTTCTGTTATTGAATCCAGTGCTGCTGCAGGTATGGCAGGCATAGACCTCATGGATTCAAGGTGGTCTCTTACAAAAACCAAAGAGATCCCTGAAGAAATTAATGTAACAGGAGAAGCCCCGAGAATCGGTGTTTTTGTTTGCAGATGCGGGACCAATATTGCCGGCGTAGTTGATGTGCCTGCTGTTGTTGAAATGGCTAAAAAACTCCCTTATGTTGAATTCGCTCAGGAGAATATGTTTTCCTGTTCCCAGGATACCCAGGATGCTATTACAAATATTATAAAGGAAAAACAATTAAACCGGGTTGTCATAGCCGCCTGTACACCCAAAACTCATGAGGGTCTGTTCCAGGAGACATTGACAAATGCAGGCATTAATAAATATCTTTTTGATATGGCCAATATCAGGAACCAATGTTCATGGATACATGCTAAAGAGACGCAAAAAGCGACCCAAAAAGCCAAAGACCTGGTCAGGATGATAACAGCCAAGGTTGCCCTGCATGAATCCTTAAAAGAACCCACCCTTGAAATCCATCAGTCAGGACTGGTTATAGGTGGTGGTGTTGCAGGCATTATAGCTGCAAAGACACTTGCCGATCAAGGATATCACACCCACCTTCTGGAAAAGGAAGACAAGCTTGGTGGTCAGGCAAACAACCTGTATCAAACCTGGCAGGGTGAAGATATTCAGAGTCATCTATCTGCAATGATAAAGTCTGTTAAAGACAGTACGTTGATTGATATTCACCTGAATACTGAAATAACCAATGTGGATGGATTTGTTGGAAATTTTGAAACCCATATCAACAAAAATGGTGACACTGAAACGCTGAAGCACGGCATAACAATTATTTGTACCGGTGCTTCAGAGTTAAAGCCTGAGGAGCATCTTTATGGAGAAGATGACCGTGTTATAACCGGGCTTGAACTGGATCAAAAACTTTTAAATAGTGATGAAGATCTGAAATCCACTAACACGGCGGTCTTTATTCAATGTGTGGGCTCACGGATACCGGAGCGGCCCTATTGTTCGAAAGTATGCTGTACTCAATCCATCAGAAACGCCTTGAAATTAAAATTAATAAACCCTGAAATGAATGTTTTTATACTGTATCGCGATATGAGACCATTTGGATTAAGGGAAGATCTTTATACACAAGCCCGCACCAAAGGAATACAATTTATCAAATTTGATTTTGAACAAGAACTGGAAGTGACTGCTGAAAACGATCAACTACAGGTACTTTTTTCAGATACTTCCCTTAGAAGAAAAATGCAGATAAAGGGTGATTTAATTATTCTGGCCTCTTCCATTGTTCCGGAAAAAGGAAATAAACTTGCGGCTATGTATAAAGTCACACAAAATGCTGATGGTTTTTTCATGGAAGCCCATGCAAAACTTAAACCTGTTGACTGTTCAACAGATGGAGTGTTTATCTGCGGGCTTGCCCATGCACCTAAACCCATTGACGAATCAATATCCCAGGCCCAGGCAGCGGCTACAAGGGCGGTCACGCTTCTTGCTAAAAAGACAATGAATATGGATGGTACCATTGCAATGGTTAACCAGGAGATATGCAGTTCATGCGGTGTATGTGTGTCCATCTGTCCATTTTCCGCCCCGTCCTTTACCAATGAGGGGCGATATGAGGGAAAAGCACAAATCAATCCTGTTCTTTGTAAAGGATGCGGACTGTGCGTTGGTTCCTGCAGATCAGGAGCAATACATCTTAAAGGTTTTGATAACAATCAGATATTTGCCCAGATATTTGCTCAGAATGATGAGACTGACAATGAAACACAAACTTGTGATAAAAATAAAGCAGGCACAGAAAATGAAAGAAATGCAGCAAAAGCTACTGTATAGGGAGATATGATTAATGAGTGAAAATAAAATAAAAATAACCAGCTTCCTTTGTAACTGGTGCAGTTATGGTGCAGCTGATCTTGCAGGCGTCAGCAGGATGCAATATCCTGCCGATATCCGGGTTATCAGAATTCCCTGCACAGGAAGAATGAGTCCTAAATTTATCTTGTCTGCTTTAAGAGAAGGTGCAGACGCTGTCTGGGTGTCGGGCTGACATCCTGGAGAATGTCATTACCTGGATGGTAATTATTATGCACGCAGGAAATTTGCTTTAATGGGAAATCTTCTGGAGCACATGGGAATTGAAAGGGACAGGGTCCATTTTTCCTGGATCTCTTCGGCAGAAGCCACCAAATTTGTGGATGTGGTCAAGGAGATTTCAGATAAGGTAAAAGGGCTTGGACTAAATAAAAAATTTGTAAAGGACTATAATTAATAAAGGTAATTTTTATGAATACCTGTATAAAAAAAATAAGGGAGCTTTCTGCTGACCTCCTTGAAAAAGGTGAGGTGGAAAAAGTGATTGGTTTTGCAAAGGGAACCATTCCCATGGCAACAAGTCCTATTGCCATTCAAAAAAAACAAGATGTGAATAAACTTGTTTTTAATTCAACATGCGGACTTAACCTTGCCAATTACGTTTCCAAGGGAAAAGGCAAAATAGCGGTTGTCACGAAAGGATGTGATGATAGAAATATTGTCACCCATATTGTTGAAAACCAGATTCAAAGAGACCAGATTTACATTATTGGAGTGCCCTGCACAGGCATGGTGGACAAACCCAAAATTGCTGCACTTTTTGAAGATGAAATTCTTGAGTTTTCAGAAGACAACGACACCTTGACTGTTTCATCACTATTAAAAACACAAACCCTGAAAAAACAGGATTATTTAAAGGGAAACTGCTTTTATTGCACTCATAAAAATCCAGTGCTCTATGATGTCCTGGCAGCAGACCTTGTGGAAGAACAAAAGCTTGACAATCTTTTTCCAGACGTTGATCAAATTGAAACTTTGGATGAAGATGCTAAATGGAACCATTTTGAAAATCTGACAAAAAATTGTATTAGGTGTTATGCCTGTAGAAATGCATGCCCCTTGTGTTATTGCCCTACTTGTTTTGTGGATGAATCTGATCCCCAATGGGTGGGCAAGGGCCAGGATAAGACAGATGTGAATACCTTTCATTTTTTAAGGGCCTTCCATTGCGCTGGACGGTGTACTGATTGCGGGGCCTGTGTTGAAGCCTGCCCCATGGGCATCAATGTCAGGGATTTTACAAGGAAGCTGAACAAAGACGTTTTACAACTATTTGGCTGGGAAGCCGGCCTTGATATGATAAAACGTCCTCCTCTGGATACATATAGACCGGAAGATCCTGATGATTTTATCAAATAAACAAAAAGGGTATACAATGAAGTTCATAACAATTGATAAAAATAACTGGACCAAAGGGATTGATAAATCCAGAGAGACATATCAACTTTTTGGCCCGGTTAAAGATGAAAACGGGTGTCTGATCAAAAAACTTGATTCAGATGTTCAGCCGGACATGGGATATTATGAATCTGTCATGTCGGCAAAATCTGTTCTTTTTCCCCAGACAGAAAAAATTTTGTCTGCCAGCCTGGATGAATCGCTTGAAGATCACCATATCATGAAAAGAGCGGAAAATGACTATTCACCCCGTGCAGTTCTGGGCATCCGGCCCTATGATGCAAAAGCTATTGCACTAGTTAAACTCAACTTTGACACCAAAGAGTTTCAAGATCCCTATTGGTGTGATGCCTATGATGTCACTGTCTTTGTGGGACTTGGTATTACCAGACCAGGGCCCTTTGATTTTTCCACCTCTGTTGGAACCGGACCCTTTTGCGAAGATGATCTTGACATACTTCTGGCAGACCTTGATGACCATTACCTGGCAAAGATTCTCACCCCAAAGGGAGATGCTTTTGCAATTACCTGCGGGTTTGATACAATGGCTGATGAAAAAGAGAGCCAGGTATTGTTTGATATATTAAGAAAAGAAGCTGAAAAAAATATTACATCCCGTGTGGAAATCAACAAACTTAAAGACAAAACAATTCTTGATCTCCATGAAGCTGACTTCTGGGATGATCTGGCGTTTTCCTGTATCAACTGCGGAACCTGCACATATGTCTGCCCTACCTGCTGGTGCTTTGATATCCAGGATGAGGCCAGACAAAAGCAAGCCTTCCGATTCCGAAATTGGGACACCTGCATGTCCCCTTTGTTTACCCGCCATGCCACCGGTCATAACCCAAGGGGCACCAAAGTTCAGCGAGTCAGGCAAAGATTCATGCATAAACTGAAATATTTTCTTGATAAATACGACCAGGGAATCATGTGTGTCGGATGCGGCAGGTGTGTCAAAAGCTGTCCAGTCAATATCGATATCCGTGAAGTGTGCAATATGATGAACGCATATGAGAAACAAAATTAGCGAACAAAGGAGGAACCATGGAAAATCCCTATATACCGTATCCAGTTCGCATTGATGATATAGAAATTGCAACTGAGGATAAATCTCTTAAGACATTTAAATTTGTTTTTCTCAATAAAGGGGATGAAGAAAAATTTTCTTACCAGGCCGGACAGTTTGCAGAATTATCAATACCTGGTGTTGGAGAAATACCCATCGGGATTGCATCTTCCCCGGTTGAAAAAGGATTTGTTAAATTTACTGTATTTAGAACAGGTGTTGTTACCTCCTATCTTCATAATATGAAGGTTGGAGATATCATGGGAATCAGGGGTCCATTGGGTAATTGGTATCCCTGGGACAAATTGGAAAATAAAAATGTTGTCATCATTGGTGGAGGATTTGCATTTACAACTTTAAGATCATCCATTGTATATATGCTTGATCCGAGTAACAGGAGTAAATTCAAGAATATTGATGTGGTCTATGGTGCAAGGTCTCCCGGCATGTTGCTCTATAGAGAGGAACTGTTTGAATGGGAAAAACGAAGTGATATCAACATGCATATAACAGTTGATGGAACAGATGATCCAAACTGGAAATACCATAAAGGATTTGTTCCTCAGATTGTTGAACAGAATGCACCAAAGGCAGATAAGGACACATATGCCATTATCTGCGGGCCACCCATCATGATTAAATTTACCCAGCCGTCCTTGACCCAGCTTGGATACAAGGAACATCAAATTATCATGTCACTTGAAAACAGAATGAAATGTGGAATCGGCATGTGCGGTAGATGCAATATAGGGAAAGAACTTGTTTGTAAAGATGGTCCAGTCTTTACTCTTGAACAGATTAATCAAACCCCTAAAGAATATTAAACCGGTTTTATTTTATATTGACAAATAACCATTGCTTAAGATATGTTATGGTTTCAATTATTGAAACTAAGACGGTTTGTCTTAAAATGATAGTAAAATAAACTTTTTATGGGAGGTAATTTTAAATGGCGACAATTGAGTTCAATGGGAAACCTTTCGAAATAGACGAAGATGGATTTCTTCTTGATTACAATACATATTGTGATGAATGGGTTGACTATGTAAAAGGGCAGGAAGGTATCGAAGAGCTTACTGATGAACATTGGGCACTTATAAAAGTTCTCCAAGATTATTATGAAAAAAATGGTATTGCTCCAATGGTTCGAGTTCTTTCCAAGCTAACCAAGTTTAAATTAAAACATATCTATGAACTTTTCCCTTCAGGACCTGGAAAAGGTGCATGTAAAATGGCCGGTCTTCCAAAACCAACCGGATGTGTATAGTAAAACCAGAATTTGATATTTGTATTAGTTTTAAAGGCTCTGCATGATAAGTGCAGGGCCTTTTATGTTTTATTTCAAGGAGTTAAGGCATGGCGGCAATTAATGATAAAAATAGAGAGATCCTTAATAACATTCAAGTTGATTTCCCTATTGATTCCAGACCCTATAAAATTCTTGCCCAAAAACTGGGTCTTAAGGAAGATGAGTTGATCCAAAGGATTAATCAGATGAAAGAAGACTTGCTTATCAGGCGGATTGGTGGAAATTTCAGCCCTGACAGGCTTGGATACCATTCAACCCTTTGTGCTGCCAAGGTACCTTATGATAAAATAGAGTTATTTACAAAGACAGTGAATGCATATTCAGGGGTTACTCACAATTACAAACGAGAACATGAATTTAATATCTGGTTTACATTTATCGCCTCTTCTGTTGAAATCATCAATGACAGTCTTCAACAAATAAAAAAAGCAACCAATGTTGAGACGATACTCAATCTGCCGGCAACAAAAGTTTTTAAAATCAGTGCAAATTTTAAATTATGACAACAATTAAAGTCGCTCTTATTGTTCAAAATTGCATTGCTGGCAATTTTGAACAAAATCTTGAGTCCACCCTTTTATTTATAACAAAAGCCATCCAAAAAGGTGCGAAAATTATTGTTTTTCCTGAAATGAACCTGACCGGTTATGCTGCCGGCCCCGATATAATAAATATTTCAAGACCCATTAACCAGGATAATATGGTGAACGTGTTTTCAAGACTGGCCAAAAATTTTGAATTAACGATTCTGGTTGGGCTGGCAGAAAAAACACCAGATAAAAAAATATATGCATCACACCTGGTTTTTACCCCAGAAAGATCCTTTGAAATATATAGAAAAATTCATACTGCACCATTTGAAAAAAAATACTTTACTCCAGGAAATAAAATCAAAATTTTTAAATCACAAGGACTTAAGTTTGGTATCCAGCTTTGCTATGATGCCCATTTCCCGGAATTATCACTGGCCATGGCCTTAAAAAAAATCGATGTGATTTTCATCCCCCATGCATCACCCAGGGGCAGTTCACAGGAAAAACACGATTCCTGGGTTCGTCATCTGAGAGCAAGGGCCTTTGACAACGGTGTTTATATTGCCGCCTGCAATCAAACCGGCGATAATGCCAAAGGTCTTTTTTTCCCGGGGATAAGCATATTCATAGGCCCGGATGGCAATGTACTCTACAAATCAATCGATGAAACAGAAGGAATCCATATTATCAATATAGAAAAAACCATATTAAATGAAATCAGATCCCATAAGATGAAATATTTTCTACCCTATCGACGAAAAGATTTGTTTAAATTCTAAATCTATTCTTTTATTTTTTCTTTGCGGTTTTGGATATAGGCATTTCGTATGGCTGCATAAGGATTCAGAGCAGCTGCCTTTAGGGCTTCATAATCCCCTATGTGAAATGAGACTGTATTTATCGTATCATAAGCTTTAATTCCGGCTGACAATGCCCATGGTTCCACATAATTGACCGGAGTTAAAAAATAATCGCCAACAAGTCCGACCACATCCCTTAGCGTTGACGGACCTAATATGGGAAGCACCAGATAAAATCCATTACCAATGGAATAGGAACCAAGGGTTTGGCCTAGGTCCTCATTGGCTGTATGAAGATCAAATTTGTTTTGCGCAACCTGGGCAAATCCAAGGGCACCAATAGTTGAATTGATTAAGAAAATTCCAATCTCAGTTCCTGCATCCTTGATTTCACCCTGTAAAATATTGTTGGCGAATCGAACAGGAAAAACAAGGTTATGAAAAAAATTTCTTACCCCTTTTCGTACAGGAGCAGGCATAATAGTTTTATAACCTTTAGCAATGGGTTTTATTGCTTGAAAATATAAAAAATCATTAACCGAATACATAAGATAATTAAAATGATAGAGGGGATCAAAAATGGGTTCAGATTCAGGGGAATCATCAAAATCTTTAAGAAGCTCTTTGTCCAGTTCATCATCTTTAGTTATTGAAAGTGTACTTTTAGCCATCAGTATTCCATCTGGATTATGTGATGGATAAAAAGACCTGGAAGCAATATCTTCAGATAAAACCTGCTTGATAATGGAATTATCCTGGGCAGAACCAGTCGATACCAGGATAAAAAGTATTGCTAAAATCAAAAAAGAATATTTTTTCTCCATTATTGAGAATTTCCTTTTATTTATCTAGAATCAACATTTAAAACAAAATTATAATCAAATTAAGCCCTATTTATTCTCTGTATTAAAAATGAATTTCCTGACAAGAGATTCAATATCAAGGGAGGATTCAGTATTGAATATTTCCTCTCCTGGTTCAATCATGATATCAGAACCTCCGGGAAGAATATCAATGTATTTTTGCCCTATTATACCGGACGTCTTAACCGATGCGATGACATCTTCGGAAAGTTCAATATTTTTATCAATACGAAATTCTACTTTTGCAAGCAAGCGTTCTTTATCAATACTGACCTTGGAAACTGTACCAATTTGCACACCTACCATTTCAATCTTTGCACCTGTTTTAAGCCCTGAGACAGAAGTAAAAAAAGCATATACCTGGTATTGTTTATCACGAACAAGACTTATTTCTCCCAGAACAATAAAAAGGTATCCAGTGCACAATATGCCAATACTGACAAAAAGTCCTACATAAAATTCAATTTTTCTTTTATTCATGGGTTTCCTTTAAATAGATCATCCCTGATCCTTAGTTTTAAACGTCTTTACCTTCAATAAAGTCATTTAAAATTTTGCTGTGCGAATCCAGGATATCTTTTTTTGAGCCCTCAAACTTTATAGTGCCCTCATCCAGCATGGCAATTCGTTGCGCCACATTAAAAATTTCAGGGATATCATGGCTCACAATTACAGCCGTAAATTCAAACTTTTTCTGATATTCCTGAATCATTGAATGGACTTTTTTCTTCCTTACTGGATCAAGACCGGTTGTTGGCTCATCAAAAAGAACAATTTTAGGATCTATCACAAGCGCCCTTGCAAGTGCCACCCTTTTTCGCATACCTCCGGAAAGCTGTGCAGGAAATTTTTCTTCTATACCAATCAAACCCAATTGCTCCATCCGCTCTAAAACTTTCTTTTTTACCTGGTGTTTTGGAAATATTGAATCTTCCATCAAGGGTAAGGCAATATTATCATATATGCTCATGAAATCAAACAAAGCATTATCTTGAAACATATAGCTTAATTTTCTGTAAAAAGATTTTCTGTCTACGGCTGATAGCTGAGACAGAGGTTTGCCCTCAATAAGTATCTGACCTGAATCCTGCTGTACAAGTCCGATAATATGTTTTAACAATACAGACTTGCCTGTCCCGCTTTTCCCGATGACGACTATAATCTCACCTGTATAGATAGACAAATTAAGCCCTTTTAAAACAGGAGATGCTCCAAAACTTTTACTCACATCTATAAATTGTATTAAAGGGATAGTCATATTTATATCCAGAAAAACGTAATGATATAGTCAAAAACAAAGATGGAAATGCAGGACTGAACAACTGCATTGGTTGTTGACAAACTGACCCCTCTGGCGCCAAAACCACTGTATAAATGTGTATAATAACCGCGGTAGCAGCATATTGTGGTGGTAACTACAGCAAAAGCAAATGCCTTATAAAATCCCAGGTTAATATCATGTATTTTAATACTTTGAATAACAGTGTCCATATATACATGTTGATTTATGCCCAGCATAATGGAGCCGGAAATAAATCCACCGATGATGCCGACAACATCAAAGAGTGCCGTGAGCAATGGGAAACTGATAACAGCAGCAATAATACGTGGTGAAAACAAAAATCTGACAGGATTTATATGCATGGTTTTAAGAGCATCTATCTGTTCTGAAATCCTCATGATACCAATTTCTGCGGCCATGGATGAGCCTGCCCTTGCTGTGACCATAATAGCTGTAAAAACAGGCCCTAATTCTGAAATCAAGGTCAAAGCCACTGCAGCACCAAGGGCTGCTTCTGAGCCAACTTTGACCAGGGAATAATACCCTTGAAGCCCTAGTACCATGCCCGTAAAAAGTCCGGTCAAAATAATAACAAAAATAGATTTGGATCCAATAAACCATGTTTGGTCAATAATTTTGGCAAACTGAACTGGCAGGGTAAAAATATGCATCATGCCGGTTAAGAAAAAAAGAATTGCCCTGCCCATAGATTCAAGCAGGCTTAAAATTTTTTTACCGAATTTCTCAATGGATTTAATTAACATGGTGTTCCTGTATACCTCTAAAACGGACGAAATTCAAGCATCTTGCTATTTTAATTCATATTTGTTTTATCCAATGTCTCCTCTATAAATAAATATTGACACGTATTTAAAAAACATATACGTATTAATAAAATTTTTTCTTAATATTTTATTAATACAAACAGGACAGGATAAACAAATGGCTCAAAAAATAACATTAAGTATTCCTGATTTGCTTCATGAAAAGCTCAAAGAGTGGCGGACATCTTTTAATTTTTCAAAAATGTTTCAAGAAACAGTTACAGATGCCATCCAGAAAAAAGAAGAATTTCAAAAACGTTTTTCAAAAGACTATAATATGTCTGAAATTATTAAACGATTAAAGCAGGAAAAATTAATTTGGGAAAAACAATATTATAAACTGGGTAAAGAAGAAGGACTGCAATGGGCAAAAACAGCACACTATGAAGATCTTTTATACGTATTGCAATTTAATGGCACGTATGAATTAATCTCTGATACCAAAATGAGGGATTATTTTGATAAAATTTATCAATCTACCGAACTTGCAAAACAATCAAATTCAGGTCCCATTGATCATGAACAAATGTTTCTAGAGGGTTGGTTTAAAGGTGTTTTTGAATTCTGGAATCATATAAAGGAAAAGCTATAATCATGGCATCTTTATCAAACATTATAGGTATTGATGTGGGATCTGTGTCTATTCATATCGCAGTGCTAAATTATAAAGGGAATATTGTTCATAAAGACACTTGTTCCCATCATGGCGAAGTAAAACAATGCCTTTCAAAATTAATCGGGAAGATTGATATAAAAAATATAAATTATGTTGCTGCCACAGACTCCACCCCTTCTTTTATTAAAATAAACCAGTCTTATGATGAGCAGTTGACGATCATAAGGGCAGTTAAGTATTATTATAGAATATTTGACGCAATTTTACACATTGGCGGTGAAAAATTTTCATTGAGCCGGTTTGATGGAAATCAAAATTATATTGGCACCAAACACAACACTTCCTGTGCAGCCGGCACAGGAAGTTTTCTTGATCAACAGGCCAGAAGGTTAAACCTGCTGGGAGGATCCCAGGAACTTAGCCAAAAAGCCCTTTTAAATTCTAAAAAAATACCTGATATTGCAACCCGGTGTGCGGTTTTTGCCAAAACAGATCTGATCCATGCCCAACAGGAAGGGTATAGCATTGAACAAATCTGCGATGGTCTTTGTTATGGCCTTGCAAAAAATATTTCCAACACCCTTTTTAAATATAAACATGTTGGGGAAAAAATTATTTTTTCCGGTGGTGTTTCTCAAAATTATTCTGTTAAAAATCATCTTGAAATGATCACTGGTTATGGATTTATCAATGATTTAAACTCAATTTTTTATGGTGCTATAGGTGCTGCTCTCTGCTTGCTGGATGACATGGCTCTTAAGAAAACCTTTGATAAAAAAAAGTTTTTGTCAATAAATGATTTTTTCATTTCAACGAAAAAAGAAAGCCTTCTATCATATCCAGGCCTTGAACTTAAGCTTTCACAATTTCCAGATTTTAACTGCTTTTCCTCCGATGTTATTGAAGATGTTGAAGTTGATATTTATCAGAATCCAATTGAAATTTCGACAACACAAGGATATTTAGGTCTTGATGTAGGTTCAACAAGCACCAAAAGCATCCTCATCAATCATGAAGGAATATCCATTGCCGGATTTTATACAAAAACGGCATCACGGCCTGTGATGGCCATTCAAAAGATTTTCAAAGCCCATGAACTATTTTTCAAAGCCTATGGAATTGAAATCAAAATCAAAGGATGTGGTACAACAGGTTCAGGACGAAGAATCAGTGGTAAAATTATTGGTGCGGATATTGAACCAGATGAAATAACAGCCCATGCAACAGCAGCTGTTAATTTAAACAAGGATGTAGACACAATTATTGAAATCGGGGGACAGGATGCTAAATTTACCTTGCTTAAACACGGTATGGTCACCTCCTCTGTTATGAACACAGTATGTGCTGCTGGAACAGGAAGTTTTATAGAAGAGCAGGCCTTAAAATTAGATTGTCCCCTAGCTGAATATTCTGAGCAAACTGAAGGAGTGTCTTCGCCAGTAGCCAGTGACAGATGTACTGTTTTTATGGAAAGAGATATTAACTATTATTTTGCCCAGGGTTATCAGAAAAATGAAATTCTTGCCTCTGTTTTACATTCTGTAAGAGATAACTATCTGACCAAAGTTGGCAATATCGGTAAGATAGGAAATTGTATTCTTTTTCAAGGTGCAACAGCCAAAAACAAGGCACTTGTTGCGGCATTTGAGCAAAAATTAAAGAAACCCATTCATGTCTCAAAATATTGTCATTTGACAGGTGCCCTTGGCGTGGCCTTGTTATTAAAGGATAAACAAATCAAGACCACGGCTTTTAGAGGATTTGACTTATGGAAACAAAAAATTCCAGTACGCCAGGAAACTTGTGAATTATGCACAAATAACTGCAAATTAACCATTGCAGACATAGGGGACCAAACCATTGCATATGGTTTCTTGTGCGGCAGGGATTATCAGACAAACAAAATGATTCCTAAAAAGAACAATTATGATCTGTTAAAAATAAGAAAACAAGCAACCCAGAAGCCTGAAAAAGTAATAATCAAACATGATTTCACCATTGGTATTCCCCACGGCCTTCATCTTTTTGAAGATTATGAGTTCTGGGTTTACTTTTTTTCCAGCCTTGGAATTAAAGTAATAACAAGTTCAGAACTAAAAGACCCGGTAAAATCAGGGAAAATGGTTGCAAATGCTGAATTTTGTGCCCCTGTAGTGGCTTTACACGGTCACATTCAGTATTTAATGGACAAAGCAGACTATATATTTCTGCCATTCTATTTTGAAGAAAAATCAGATGGAAAAGATAGCCGCAGGCAGCATTGTTACTATACTCAGTTTGCACCTTCAATCATATCCTGTATTTTGGATTTTGATAAAAAAAAGATAATATCACCCATTATTAAATATCTTTATACTAATTTTCATACCAAGCTGGAATTATATACATCTTTAAAAAAAATATCTGCTGACTTTTTGTTTTCTTTTTTCGATATCTCAGCCGCTTATGACAGTGCAGTAAAATTTAAAGAGAATAATCAGTTAAACTGGAAAGCTTTATATCAGCAATACAAAACCAAAGGTTCAGATATTAATGTTATTCTTTTAGGCAGGCCTTACACTGTTTTGACAAAAACAATGAACAATAATATCCCCCAACTTTTTGAAAATCTTGGTATAAAAACTTTTTTTCAGGATATGCTTGATTTTGAAACCCGGGATTTTTCCCAAATCGACCCTTTGTTAAAAGAGATTCACTGGAAATATATTGCACAAATTCTTCAAGCAGCATATATCGTTGCAACCAGTGATCATCTTTATCCTGTATATATCAGCTCGTTTAAGTGCGCACCAGACTCTTTTGGTATCGACTATTTTAAAAAGATTATGGAAACTTATAATAAGCCCTATCTTGTACTGGAACTTGATGAGCATGATTCCAGTGTAGGTTATGAGACAAGGGTTGAAGCAGCTGTACGTGCATTTACAAATCATAACAATTCAACTTTAAAAGAAAAAAAGCATGATATTTCTCTTCTTCATCCAAATTTCTTATCAAAGATAGACAACAAAACCATTATTTATCCAAACTGGGATTCATACTCAGGCAGCCTGATTGTTGCTGTTTTAAGAAATGAAGGATTCCATGCCCTTTTAATGGAAGAAACCCATGAAACCCTGAAAAAAAGCATTCTAACCAATACAGGACAATGTATTCCTTTAAATGCAGTGGCAGCAGGGTTTATTCATACTATAGAAAAAAATAATCTTGATCCTTCAAATTGTGTGTTATGGTTAAATCCTTCAGACATTGCATGCAATATAAAGATGTATCCCTATCATATCAAAAAAATCCTTGAAAAAAATGGTAATGGATTTGAAAAATCTGAAATTTATAAAGGTCAATTGGCGTTATTTGATATTTCTTACAAAGCATCAACCAATGCGTATTTTGCCTATATGTTTGGCGGGTTGTTAAGAAATATTGGGTGCAAAATCAGACCCTATGAAATCCATAAAGGCGAAACAGATCAAGTACTTCCAAAAGCCTTGAAAATTCTGTGCAATGCTTTTGAAAAATCAGAATCAAAAGAACAAGCATTAAAAAATGCAATGAAAATGTTTTCAGGCATTGAAACAAGAATTGAATCAAGGCCTAAGGTTGGAATTTTCGGAGATCTCTATGTTAGAGATAATGATATTATGAATCAGGATCTGGTTCATTTTATTGAAGACAATGGTGGCGAGGTCATTACAACGTCTTACTATAAATATGCCAAAATCATTGCGAATTCTTATTTTAAAAAATGGTTTAAGGAGGGAAAATATTTAAGTCTATTTTCAAATGGGGCACTTTTTGTCACCATGCAGGCAATGGAAAAAAAATATTATAAATATTTTGAACCTTTTTTGAATAAATCTGCTTTTGAAGTAAAGGACTCTTATGAAAATATTCTTTCCGAATATGGCATCCTTCAGGAACATACGGGAGAATCCATGGACAATATCTTAAAAATTCACCATATCATAAATGAATATCCTGATATAAAACTGCTGGTTCAAACCAACCCGGCATTCTGTTGTGCCGGGCTTATTACAGAGGCAATGGCTCAGAAACTTGAAGAAAAAATTAATGTACCCATTGTCAGTATCACCTATGATGTTTCCGGCGGCAACAAGAACAAGGTAATACTGCCGTTTCTCATGGAGTCTGGAGAAAAACAATATCCCCACACTCAAAAACTGTCTGTCTGACATTTTCCAGAAACAGGTACAACTGGATATTTGCAAAAAGCATTTACAAATTTGCTATACCTTCCAGTGGAAGGGTGATTGCCTTACGGGAGCATTATGGATCATGGCTTACAAGCTCTTGATTGCTGTAGCGGTTAAACCGCCATGGTGTTTGAGCGAAGAATGAGCGAGTTCATGGCGGTCAGCGAAAGTAATCATAGAGATTGTAGCAATGTCCATCCAGCGGACGTAAGGCGATCAGCCTGGAACGTGGTATGTAAAATTTTTTATAGCAAATATCCAGAGGTACAAAAACTGTTTTAATATTTTGTTCAGCTATACTATTATGGTGATTGGTTGAACCCAGGGCTATAATCGTGAAAATTAGCGGTTTTTGTTCATGCACTATCTCACCATATGGGCTTTTGTGGAATAATTGTTACCATCACTGGATATAAAAACAGCACCATCTTTATCCGTTCTAAAAATTTGCATTCCCATTTTTTTATATCTTTTTAAAACCTTATCAGAAGGGAAACCATATCGATTTTGCCAGCCACAGGATATTATGATCGTCCCGGGTGCGACTTTGTCCAGAAAAACTTTAGTGCTTGAGGTTGAACTTCCGTGATGTGGTGACAAAAGTATATCTGAATAAAGGTCAATTTCGGTATTAATACTTAAATTTTTTTCCCGGTGATGTAAAATATCTCCGGCAAACAACATTGAAAATTTATTATATATTAGTTTAAAAACAAGAGAATTATTATTAAAATCATTACTAAATTTTTCTTTGGATGATTCATAGAAGATCAGCTTTATTGTACCAAAATTCAATTGATCTGCCAGGGTTAAAGGGTTCCATATCCTGATATTTTTCTTTTTACAAATTTTCATAAGGGTGACAAAGGGTTCTGAATCTTTCTGATCATTATTTTTAATTAAAGTTTGGACATCAAAATTGTCAAGGATGAATATTAGCCCATTTAAATGGTCAGACTCAGGATGACTTAAAATAACATAATCTAAAGATTGTATTGCTTTTTGCCATAAAAAGGGCGCAATAATAAATCTTCCCGTATCAAATGAGGATATATCAGAAAATCCTCCGCCATCCACCAGTATGTTTTTCCCTTCAGGGGTTTGAATAAGGGCGCTGTTGCCCTGCCCCACATCCAGGATTGTGATCGTTAAATTTGAATTAGATTTCTTTTGAAACTGATTTATTGAAAAATTGAATGCCACCAATAAAAAAATTAAGACAAATATGGGTATCAATAATTTTTTATGCTCTTTGAAACCTAAAAAAAATAAAATAAAAACCAGGTAAATAGCTGCTATTTCATTCCATTGCAAATTAGTGACCCGTGACCATGAAAAGGGAAGGCAAACCATAAAGTTTAGTACCATGATCGAAACCAGAAGAATCTGGGTGCACAATTGGATAATAAAGTGTGCAACCAAAGGGAAATAAGAAAAGCAAACCAAAGAGATGAGGCCCAGGGGCAGTACAATAAATCCTATAATCGGAATAAAAATAAAATTTGATACCAGTGCAATAATAGACACCATATTAAAATAATGCGCTGTCAATGGGAAGGTTCCCAGGCTTGCAAAAAATGTAACGCAACCCATTAAACCTATTCTGTTAATCATATTTTTCTTTTGCATTAAAAAATGTCTTTTTAACAGAAAGACACCGCCTGCAATAAAAACAACTGCCACAAATGATAATTGAAAAGATATGGAAAAAAGAGCTGCAGAGTCCAGAGCTAAAATTAAAATTCCTGCAACTGAAATACTTGAAATAATATCTTTTTCTCGTTCAGAAACAAAGGAAAACAATAAAACCATTATCATTATGAGGGCTCGCTGAGTGGAGGGGGAAAACCCTGAAAAGATGGCGTATCCGATCAGGGGAAAAAGGCTTAATACGCCTGCAATTTTTTTGGATCTTCCTGAAATCGCAAGCCTGGGAAAAAAGGATAAAACCTGGTAAAAAAGAAGAAAAAACAAGAGACTGACAATGGAAAGATGAAGCCCTGAAATAGCTAAAAGGTGACTGATTCCCGCCTTGGACAACAAATCCCGCATATCCTGCGAAATAACTTCTTTTTTCCCGGTAATCAAAGAAGCTATTATTTGGGAGGCTTTTAAGTCTTTAGCGTGGATCAATATAAAATTATAATAACCTGTTCTTAAGTTTTCTATTTTACGTACCTGTTTTGAGAAAAAACCGATTTGATCTGTTCGTGTCAAAATCTTTATTTTGTTCGGATCACTATAAGCTGCACCATATATTCCCTTTAATTTTAAAAATCTTTTATAATCAAATGCACCAGGATTCATAAAGTTTCGTATGGATTTAATGGAAGACTCAAACAGGATATAATCCCCAAATTCCGGGGTTGTTTTTGATAATCCATAAATATTTAATATAATTCTGCCAGTGACCTTTTTTTTTGTATTATCTTTTGTTTCAATGGCTTGGGCCAAAACTATCATGGAGTATTTTTTTTTATAGTGTTTTTTAAATGAAACTACCCTGCCGGTTACTTTGATTTTTTTTGTATCCAGATAATTAGAAATATGATGGGAAGGTAAATCAGAGGTTAACTTGATCTGAATGGAAAAATAGCCACAGCAAAAAACCAAGCCAAGAAAAAAGAGAAAAGCGAATTTTTTATAAGAATACAGGGACAGACATATAAGGACAGACAAGAGAAAAATAGCAGGGAAAACAAAGGTCTTATCATCAGGAGAAATGCTACCCGCTAAAATCCCTGCCATCAAAGAAATAAAAATAAAAAAGGATGCGGGCCTTAAGGGTTTGAAAAATGTTTTCACATGATTTCACCTAAAATTTTATGAAATTCGTTCTATTTGCGCTCCCAGCATTGAAAATTTTTTTTCAATGGCTTCATAACCCCTGTCCATGTGATATATTCGGGAAATAATAGTTGTCCCTTCCGCAACCAGTCCTGCAATAACAAGGGATGCACTGGCTCTTAAATCAGAGGCCATCACCTGTGCTGCCTGCAGTTTTTTTACCCCCCTGACCATGGCAACATTTCCACTTGATATTGAAATATCAGCCCCCATTCGAAGGAGTTCATTAGCATGAATAAATCGATTTTCAAAAATGGATTCATGAATGATACTATTTCCATTTGCAATGGTCATCAAGGTCATGAACTGGGCCTGCATATCGGTTGGGAAACCAGGATATGGCAGGGTTTTAATATCCACACTCTTAATGGGTTTATCATTGATAATTCTGATGCTGTCTTTAAATGGTGTAACAATGGTGCCGCTGGCTTTTAGCTTATTGATAATACCACCAATGTGATCTGGTTCACATCCTTTAATGAGAATATCTCCCCCTGTTGCAGCGGCGGCTACCATAAAAGTGCCGGTTTCTATCCTGTCTGGCATTATTCTTATGTCAACCGGATTAAGGGATTTCACACCTGTAATGGAAATAATGGTTGTTCCAGCCCCTTTTATTTTTGCACCCATTTTATTTAAAGCCTCTGCAAGGGCAACAATCTCCGGCTCCCTTGCGGCATTTCTTAATACACTGGTTCCTTTTGCAAGGGAAGCCGCCATCATTAAATTTTCAGTACCCGTAACTGTTGGCATATCAAAATAGATATCATTACCTATAAGCCGGCTTGCCGTGGCTTCAATATAACCATGCTCAATCTTGATACTTGCACCCAGGGCTTCAAGGCCAGCAAGATGCATGTTTACAGGCCTGGCTCCAATAGCACACCCACCTGGTAAAGACACCTTTGCATGACCGAATCTTGCAACAAGGGGACCCAGGACAAGAATAGAAGCTCTCATTTTTCTGACAAGATCATATTCTGCTTCAATTTTGTTGATGGAAGAACCATCAACTTCCAGAAAGCCTTTTGAAATCTTGCAGAATGCCCCCAAATCTTCTAAAAGAAGCCTGATGCTGGTAATATCCATCAGGTCTGGAACATTGGTAAAAGTAATTTTACCATTGACCAGAATACTTGAAGCAATTAAAGGAAGTGCGGCATTTTTGGCCCCGCTGATATTCACTTCACCATAAAGTTGGTTCCCGCCAATGATTTTAATTTTATCCATAACCTGAAGATCACCCGTAAAATGATGTTAACTTAAATTTGGGTTTGAAAAGGCTGTAATTTAATAAAGGGCTTTGGTTAAAAGGCCAAAACCCTTTATGATTAAGTGGTACCTGGGACGAGAATTGAACTCGTACAGAGATTATCTCCGAGGGATTTTAAGTCCCTTGCGTCTACCAGTTCCGCCACCCAGGCAAATTCTTGATTTTTCTATACCATTTTTCAAAATTTTGCAAGCTTAAAACTTTGGATATTTGCCATAAGGAAAAACGATTTTGCCATACCCGCCAGTGGAAGGCAGATGGCCTTATAGGAGCATATGGATCTTTGCTTACAATCTCTTGATTGCTGTAGCGGTTAAACCGCCATGGTGTTTGAGCGAAGAATGAGCGAGTTCATGGCGGTCAGCGAAAGTAATCATAGAGCTTGTAGCAATGTCCATCCAGCGGAGATAAGGCCATTTGTCTGGAACGGGTTATGTAAAATTTCTTATGGCAAATATCCAGAGCTTAAAACCATAAGATTGTTATTTTAAAGGATTTCTGATAAAAATCAATTTCATGAAATTAATCAATACAGAAAAAATATTATTAGCCTCCAAATCTCCAAGAAGAAAAGTCCTTCTTGAACAGCTTGGATTAAAAATTAAAATCGTTCCATCAAATATTGATGAAGCTGATATTTTGATAAAAAATCCTGAAAAATATGTAAAAGCGCTTTCTTTTTTAAAAGCAGAAAAGATTGCTTTGCTTTATCCGGATGATTGGATTCTGGGAGCAGATACCATAGTTGTTGTGGATGATCAAATCCTTGGCAAGCCACAGTCAAAAACAGATGCCATTGCAATGTTGAACACATTAAATAATTGTGAACACAGCGTATTTACAGGTTTTTCTATAGTCAATCAGGAAAAAAATTGTATAATTACACAATCCGTTGAAACAAAAGTATTTTTTAAATGTTTAAGTCCCCAGGAAATACAATGGTATGTAAACACAGGAGAACCATTTGACAAAGCAGGTTCCTATGCGATACAGGGAATCGGAGCATTTCTGGTTAAACGAATCTCAGGCTCCTATTCCAATGTTGTGGGATTGCCTGTTTGTGAAGTCATTGAAACACTAATGAATTTAAATATCATCCAATTTTAAGGACTTAAATCATTATGTCATCCATAAAAGATAACCTGGATAAAATAAATAAACAAATTATTGAAACTGCCAAGTCCTGTGGCCGCAGGCCTGAGAAGATTCGATTGATAGCTGTCAGTAAAAGAAAAAACCTCGAAGCCATAATGGAAGGCATCAAAGCAGGAGCAAAACATTTTGGTGAAAATTATATTCAAGAAGCAATTGATAAAATTGATAAAATTGGAAAGAATTCTGCCTGCTGGCATTTTATAGGCCATCTCCAGTCCAATAAAGTAAAATTTGCGGTTAAATATTTTGATTATATCCACACGGTTGATACTATAAAACTTGCCAGGGAAATAGATAAGCAGGCCAGAAAAATTAATAAAATCCAGAAAATACTTGTTCAGGTCAATATTGGTGAAGAAGACACAAAATCCGGTACCAGTATAGAGGATACCATTCAATTGATAACTCAAATCAGCACCTATACAAATATGGCAGTTAAGGGATTAATGTGCATACCACCATATTTTTCAGACCCTGATCAGGCCAGAATCTATTTTCAGCAATTGGTACGGATTAAAGAAAAAATCCTGAATCAAAAATTTGAAACTGTATCCATGGAGCACCTGTCCATGGGGATGAGTAATGATTTTAAAGTTGCCATAGAAGAAGGATCTACAATGATAAGGATCGGTACCTCTATATTCGGGAGCAGAGATTGAAACTATTGCTTCATATTTGCTGTGCTCCATGTTCTATTTATCCGGTTAAAGTATTGCAACAGATGGACATGGAGGTAATGGGATTTTTTTATCGACATAATATCCATCCCTTTCAAGAGTGTCAAAAAAGAGAAGACACGCTAAAACACTATTCCACATCTATTGGGCTTAAGGTAATTTATCAAAAGGATTACAAGATTGAAAAATTTCTTCAATCAGTTGTTTTCAGAGAAAAGGATCGGTGTCAATATTGTTATTACGACAGGCTTAAAGCAACAGCCCTTGTGGCCAAAAAAGGAAAATTTGACTGCTTTTCCACCACCCTTTTATATAGCAAATTCCAGAACCATGATCAAATCATAAATATCGGGGAGGCCATTGCCAAGGATTATGACTTAAAATTTTTATACCATGATTTCAGGGAAGGCTGGAGATTTGGGATTGATGAATCCAAGAAGCTAAATATGTATCGTCAACAATATTGTGGCTGTATATACAGTGAAAAGGATAGATATTTCAATAAGAGGTCTTTAATGATATAGCCTGCTGCCTACTTGGGTTGTGCATTTTTAATCTGTTTGAGTACACTGACCAGTTGCTGGTTTGTCTTTGAAAGCCTTGCTGCAAGAACACCAAACAAATGTTTTGCCACATCAGGATATTTTTCTATTACCTCAGATAATTTATCCCCGGGAAAACGTTTAACCTGTGATCGTCCCTTGGATAGAATAGAAGCTGATCTGGGTTCTCCTGTGATGGCTGACATTTCCCCGAAATAATCCCCGGGTTGAACGATTTCAGCAATTTTTTTACCGCCTTTAACAACGTATAACCCGCCTTGAAGCAGCTTAAAAAAATCAATATCTGTATTGCCTTCCCTGATAATAACATCTTTATCTTCATATCGTTCAACATCAGGATTTATCAGATAAGCAGGCAAAGATTCTTTAGTAATGGTGGTCTTTTTTAAAATTTCCTCTAGAGAGGTTTCTGATGTTCTGATCTTTTCAAGACCAGCGTCTCTAAGTGTTACCATTCCTTCGACCACAGCAACCTTTCTGAGTTGATCCTCGGACACTTCAGCACTAATGGCTTTTCCGACATCATCTGTGATTTCCATTAATTCATAGAGTCCGACTCTCCCTTTATATCCGGTTCCCTTGCAATGGCCGCAGCCTTTGGGACCATAGATTTTCAAATCTTGGATTTCATCTTTTGAAAATCCATGAAGTTCAAGATCTTTAGGGGTATGACCCGTAACAATCTGTTTACATTCAGGGCAGAGTCTTCTGGTCAGACGTTGGGATAAAATCATGGTAATGGCTGATGCCAGCATATATGAAGGAATACCAATGTCTGCAAGACGTCCTATGGTTGAAGGACAGTCATTTGTATGAAGGGTTGCAAAAACAAGATGACCCGTCATTGCTGCCTTAATGGCGATTTCTGCCGTTTCCATATCTCTGATTTCACCCACCATAATGATATCGGGGTCTTGCCGTAAGAATGCTTTTAATGCCGTCGCATAGGTCATGCCGATCTCATTTTTTACAGCAACCTGATTAATTCCTTTGAAATTAAACTCAACCGGGTCTTCTGCGGTTAATATTTTGATATCATCTTTATTTAACCGGTTCAGTACAGAATAGAGTGTAGTTGTTTTACCGCTTCCTGTAGGACCTGTGACAAGTATGAGTCCGTAAGGTAGTGAAATAGATCGTTTCAGGATGTCAAAAGTTGATGGTTCAAAACCCATTTTGGTCAAATCAATATTCAGGGCACTTTGATCAAGTATACGCATGACAATACTTTCACCAAAAAGTGTCGGTAAAGTAGAGACCCTGAAATCAATAGATTTGTTTTTACCTAATCGAAGTTTAATTCTGCCATCCTGGGGAACTCTTCTTTCTGAAATATCAAGTTTTGCAAGGATTTTAATTCTTGAAATAACCGCATTTTTAATACTTAAAGGAAGATTCATGGCTTTATACATGGATCCGTCAAGCCGATACCGAACCTGGAATGTCTTTTCAAAGGGTTCAATATGAATATCGCTGACACCATCATTAATTGCCTTGATAAGTATACCATTAACAAGTTTAATAATCGGTGCATCTGAGGCCATAAATTCGTTATACACATCCTCCGTGGAATCATCGACGTCTATCTCTCCTGCAGCCTCAGATGCCAGAGAACCAAAATCATCGACAGAAGTAATGGGTTCATCATCTTCAAAATCATCTTCAAAATGGAGAAAACTTTTATATTCTGCATCACTGATTTTGTAAAAATCCCGGTAGGCTTGAATCACATCTTTTTCAGTTGAAACAAAAGCCAGGATCGTTTTGCCGGTTTTTTTCTGAAGATCTTCAACTACAGTGGTATCTGTTGGTTCAACCATAATAATGGACAGTTCTTCTCCTTTTAATTTAAAAGGAAACACCATTGCGGCTTTTGCCATTTCATAGGGAAGAATCTTCAACACTTGAGGATCAGGTTTGATTTCAGAAAATTTGATAACGTTATAATTATAGAGTCGGCCAAGAACATTGATGATGGTATCAGGATCGATATAGCCTTTATTTAAAAGGATGGTACTTAGTCGTTCATTGGTTTTTTTATGGATGTTTAATGCTTCATCCAGTTGAACACTGGTGATTTGTCCTTCTTTTGAAAGAATCTCTCCAATTTTAGTTTGTCCTGCACCGGATTGATCTTTTATGGTTGCCTTCAAGCTGGATGATTTATCCATGTGTAAAATCCTTAACTTATTGACTCGACTTTCGGCC